>BNJS01003470.1_pt1 | contig 59558 bp, 86 predicted proteins | sample 8540461 | NCBI WGS metagenome assembly BNJS01 (sample SAMD00202454, study PRJDB9452) | human saliva metagenome | isolation source: human saliva | place: Japan
TGTCCCTTGCTCTTTTACCTTATTTTCTTTTTTTACCTTTTTTTAAGTCCGCTTTTTTTAAATTTTTTTGTCATTTTTTTAGCTTTTATCTATTATTTTTTCATTTTTATGCAAATCATCTTTTTCTAAAAATATACTCTTATCTCTAAATCCAATATCATAGCCTTTTTGGTTCAAAACCATTCTGTTTTTAGCCGCTTCAGTTTGTATCTTTATTTCCTGTTTTTGTCATTTGATTTCCATTTTTTTATTTTTAAAGTACATTTCTGGATCGACTCTGTTTGTAAGTCCTCTTCCACGCATTTCAAAAGCTATTTCAAAATGAACATGAGGAGCATGAGTTCCGCTCGCATTTCCAGTTGTTCCTGTCTTGGCAATCACTTGTCCAGCTTTTACTGTATCTCCAATTTTTACATTCACTTTACTCAAATGGCAATATCTAATATATTTTATCTGCATTGTATTTGGATTATAATTACTGCTGTAATCCATTTCTCTAGCACTTAATTTCGGTTTATAATTTTTTTCGTTTTTATTTTTTTCAAGTTCCTTTTGGATCAACTTCCAAATAAAGATTTAATCCCATATCCTTTCTTATCTACATACATATCCACAATTTTACCATCTAGCACAGCATAAAACATCCGTTCCCGGCAATGCAAAAATGTCAATTCCTTGATGCCCTCTTGCTCCATTGCTTCGAGTAAGCCCAAATTTAGCCCAGTCAGGATAAACTTCTCCACGAAAATTGTAGTACGTAACTTGTGGATCTTTTTACTGGATTAATTCTAAAAATTTTATCATCTTCATCTTCAGTCGCAATATTTCCAAAATTAATATTTTTTCTACCAAATATCATTCCCTAAAATTATAATTCCTAAAATCAATAAAGCCGTTATTCCTAAAATTATTCCTGTTTTTTTCTAGATTTTTGAATTTTTTTCTTTTCTAGATTTTTTCTTTCATTCAAAAACTCTATTTACATTTTTTTCTTTTCATTATCCATAACATTAATTCGCTAAATTTGTATAGCCACTCCTTCTTTTATTTATTTTTTTCTTCATCCAAAATATATTCTTCAATGTAAAAATTAGAAATATGTGAAGAAAAATCCTTCTATTTTTCTGATATTCCTTTATTTTTCTTCCTAACTTCTAATTTTTGACAAACATACTGATAAAATTCGATGTTTTTTTCTTTTTATTTTTATCTTTTACCAGTATAATAAAAAAATGAGAAAGTACATATAATTTTTGATTTTTTTGAATTATCAATTTTTACCTCATCTTCTTTATAATAAGTAACATAACCACCTTCCCATCCAGCATATTTATCCAAATGATGCTTTTTCTAGCCAGAACCCATCCAAATGTGAACAAAATCCTTTGATTTTTTTATATTTTTTTCCAGTGCCTTCAATCCTTCTTCCTTTGTATAATAGGCACCTAAAAACCTTGCTTCGTCATTCCACTTATATTTATCATAGACATCTCCATAATCATATCCATGTGATAAAAATCCATATTTCCATAGTTTCTCCTAATTATTTAAGGCTTTTTAGATTTAAACCCTTTTGTGTAGTAATTTTTTTCCCAATTATCATGGTTCTAATTTTAAATCCTTCAGGAAAATCCCTAAAACCTTTCATTTCTTTCCATTTATCAACAATTTCCAATGCCTTTTCCTTTGTTGAAAAAAATCCTATTAATTTATCGTCATCCTTTTTCATCTCTATGATACAACATGTACACTTTTTTTATCTTTTGTTTTTTCAGATTTCATAATTTATTCTCCCTTTTACAAAAATCAATGAACTTATAAAAATCTACACATCCATAATTTCAAAAACTTTATCTCTTTTTCAACTCAAAAAAATAACTTCATTCAAAAATATCATAAGCCAACTCAATCTTGCTTTTTCTGACTAATTTCCACCGAAGTCCTATCTTTTTTTAATAATCTCAATCACATTTTTCATCGCTGCCCATTACAGACGCATTATTTGCCACTATAATATCCAAATTTTTTTCTTTTTCAGCTTTTTTCAAGGCATTTTCCCTTATATCATTAGTTTCTGCGGCAAATCCAACTAATAGCTGTTTTTTCCTTTCTTCTTGCTCATCTCTAGCAAAATATCAGGATTTCTAACCAATTCCATAACCAAGATCCGAATCAGATTTCTTTATTTTTTTCGTTTTTTTGTATTCCTTTCGCTCTATAATCAGCAACTGCGGCACAAGCTATGAAAAATATCAGTATCTTTCAAAAATATTCATTCACTTTTCTCTATACATTTCCAGCGCTGATTCTACAGAAATAAAAGTTTTCAAGTCCCATTTGGAATTTTCAAAGTCCGTAGGTCCCGCTAATTAAAAGTTACTTCTGCTCCCAAATCAACAGCCGCCTGAGCAAGTGAATATCCCATTTTTCCACTTGAATTATTTGACAAATATCTGACAGGATCAATATTTTCTTTTTGTTCGTCCCACTTGTTATAAGAATTTTTCTTTGTCTTTTCAAGACTAGTATCAAAATTCTCAAATTTTTGAAAAAAATACTGTATCTTTCTATTTCATCGACAATATCTTTCTGGCTCGCTCATTCTTCCCCTTCGCACTATAATTGCAAGCAAGTAAGCCTTCTTCTGCATCAATAAACCTGTAACCAAAAAGATTTTAACTTATTAATATTTTCTTTTTAAAATCGGATTTTCATACATATTCACATTCATCGCCAAAGCAAAAAAATACTGGCTTTTCTTACTGAAACGGCAGAAATAACCGTTGTAAAGCATATCATCTGCAATCCCGTTTGCCACTTTTTCCAATTATATTATAAGTCGCAGGTGCAATCAAAACCATATCCGCCCAATCCGCAAGTGAAATATGCTCCACCTCATAATGCGGATTACTGTCCCACATATCCACATAAATCCTATTTCTTGATAAAGTTTCAAGAGTCAAAAGGTCCTATTATTTTTCGTAGCATTCTCAGTCATCACAACTTTCACATTATATCCCTTTCTTTTTTCAAAAGCGACACAATCCCAGCTGACTTTATATGCTGCAATTCCTCCTGTAACTCCAATTAAAAATATTTTTTTCATATTTTTCCTCATTTTTCCAAAATTTTTTTCAGATTCTGTTCAAATTCAATCTCAAATTACATAAAGTCATAATCTGTCGTTCCATCCTGATTATCCTTAATTTCTACTCCAAGTACTTTCAATTCATCCCTGAATTTCATCAGATAATTTGAAATTTTTTCTCGCTTCTTGCTTCACTTCGTAATTTTATCAGCAATTCAATTAATTTTTTTAGTCAATTCCATATTTTTCTCCATCTTCTTCCTTTGCAGAATTTTTCCATTTCAATTTCTATTCCAAAAACATTTCCTATTTTTCTTTTTTAAAGATTCATAAGATTTTTCTATTTCAGAATAAATTTGTAGAAAGTTCATCTTTATTTACAGAAATAAATTTATTCGTTTCTCTGATCTGATCAAAAAAATAGTCGCCAATGCCTGCGGCGTATTCATATCCTCATCCATCGCATCTTCAAATTTTTTTATCAAATTCATCAATTTTTGAGAAAAATCCAAATTCGTAATTTCTGCTGTTTTTCATTCTTATATTTTGCCAACTATAGTCTTCAAATTTATTCATTGATTTCACAATATTTTTGTAACGCCTTTTTCGTATCCTCCATATTCTCGAAATGAAAAGTTAATCGGCTTTCTATAATGCGTACTAAGAATAAAAAGCCTTACTGCATTTCCCAGAAAATTTTTTTCAAGTATTTCTCGAAGCAGAAAAGAAATTTCCTAGTTGACTTTTGACATCTTGTCGCCCATTTATCTGAATAAATCCGTTATGAAGCCAGTAATTTGCAAAATTTCCGTGATAAGCGCACTTGCTTTGGGCAATCTCATTTTCATGATGTGGAAAAACTAAATCCTGTCCACCACCATGAATATCAAACGTATCCCCAAGATATTTTTTTGCCATCGCACTACATTCTATATGCCATCCAGGACGTCCCTGTCCCCAAGGCGATTCCCAGAACGGCTCTCCATCTTTCTTTTTCTTCCAAAGGGCAAAGTCCATCGGATTTTTTTCTTTATTTCTGACACATCAATCCTAGCCCCAAGTTCCAGCTCCTCAATTTTTCTGATTCGACAATTTCCCATAATCCTTATATTTTTTTACCTCAAAATAAACATCCCCATCTTTCTCGTAAGCAAACCCATTATCAATTAATTTTTGAATAATCTCAATAATTTCCACCATATTCTCAGTAACCTTTAGGTCTTTTTCACACTTTCAAGAATATTCAGCCTGTTAATATCTTCAAAAATACTTTTATATTTTTTTCCGAAAACCTCACTTGCAGAAAGTCCTTCTTCAATTGACTCTGTTTATAATCTTATCATCCACATCCGTAAAAATTCTGCACATAATCAACTTCCATCCCTTTATATTTAAAAATATCGTGCCAACGTATCAAAAAAACCACAATCGGACGTGCATTCCCCAAATGTATGTAATTATAGACAGTAGGTCCGCAAACATACATTTTTACCTTATTTTCTTCTATTGTCTTTAAATTCTTCAATTTTATTTCGTCATTGTGTTGTAAAGTTTCATTTTTATTCTCCTAATTTTTTTCAAATCCTTATTTTTTTATTCTATTTTAAAACTCTCAATTAAAAATTTCTCAATGTTGGAAAAATCTAAATTTTTCAGATATTTCTCTCAATATTTCATCATCGTAAGTTTTTGATAATTTTCAATTATTTTTATTACACTTTTTCTTCCTTTAACAATCTTTTTATCACCATTCAAATTCAATATTTTAATCGTGTACTCAACTTTTTTTCCAATTCTTTTTTCTGAAATATCTTTTCTTGGAATTATTTCTCCCGTCATTCTGTTATATGAAAAAAATATTTCTCTGGATTGTCAATTACTGGATTTATAAACAAATCACTCCCATTTGTTGCTTTTTCTTTGAGCCACAACTTTCTCAATATTAAGACATCCTGTAATAAAATTTTTATAATCAGAAAATAATTCTGGAAATCTATCTTTAGGTTTTAATATGCTCTATCTGACTATTTCTTTACTTGCAATTATTTTTTTCTTTTCACAATAAGGATAATAACTATTCATTTTCCGATTTTTCTGCTCATTTTCTAACATATAAATTTTTCAATTGTCTTTTTATTTCAAAAATCAAAAATCTATCCCAATTTTTAGGTTTTTTTCTTTTTCTTAAATTCTTTCAAAAATTCTGGTTCACTGATTAGTTTTTATTTACTTTTTAACATTCTTCAAATCCTCTTTTCCTTCTGATTTTTGAATTTCCGTATCTATAAAGCATAATATCCTCATCCATTGTACCCCAATATTTCCCTTTAAATTCACGATATTCTTTCTTTTAAAATCATCACTATTTATACTTATCCTCATTGACAATTTTCTCTAATTTTCTTTCCAATTTATCACACTTTTTGATTTCTAGTTGTTTTAAGTCCCCATAATATCCTTCAACACTCTATCCGTCGGCTGTCCATAAGAATCATACAACTCATCCCCAGTCCTAACCACAATTTTCCCTTCATCATCCTTATCCAGCAACATAATATTCTCTTTTCTCACACTCCCCAAAATATGTGGCGAGATGTGTCGCAATAATTATCTGATTATTTTTTTCCCAATTTTTCTATAGACATCAACAATTCTTTGTTGCCACTTCGGATGCAATGAAAGTTCTGGCTCATCAATCAAAATAATAGAATTTTCAGGATTTAACATTTTTATAGCCAAAGTCCGTAAAAATAACTGTTTTTCCCCAGAAGATAAAGTTCATTTATATCAAATTTATCTCCTGATAAATTTGTAAAAATTGGTAAATATTTCTGTTATCTTTCAGTTGACATATCCTACTAATCTTGTCATCCATATCTAAAATATCAAATATCTCATTTATTTCATCAATAAACTTCATCTCTGTACATTTCCTACTTTTTCATTTTTTTCACTTTCTTTTAAATATTGCTGAAATTTATTATCCTCATTTGCTATATAATGAAGGAATATCAGTAAATTGCTGTAAATTTATTATATTTAAAAATCTAATCTTGAATCACAGTAGTTGAAGCATATCCAAATTTTTACATTTTTAAAATTTATTTCAGCTGGAAGATAAATTATTTCTAGGAATATATTTATTATCTTTTCTATTGTCTAAATATCTTTCCTCATATTTCACTGTTTTTTAACAAACTTCTATATTTTTGTCTGTAAATCAAAATCTGTTAAATATATTAAATACATTTCTTGTAAAAGTCCTAATTTATTTCTCTTATTATTTCTTCATTCTAAAAATCTAATTTCTATATCCATTTTTGACTTCTTAGAATATTTCGAACAATCCTCAAAAATAATCGTATATATGCTTTCTAAATACTGTCGTTTTACCCACTTCCATTTGAAATCCAGTCAAAACTACTAAATCTAATATCTCATCTATTATTTTTCAAAACTATACTTAGATATTTTCTCAATCCTTTAAATTCTTTCTATATAAAGATTTTTTGATTTTTCATATAAATTTTCATTCTCCTTTAACATCAAATGTACCTACTTCAAAGTAACTACCGTACACCCAACTCCCCCTTCATTCTGATTAGCATCCTTAAATTCTGCCACATATTTTTGAAGTTCTTAGTATTCATGAATCTTCTTTTCTTAGAAACCATTGTTCCTTTTTCCGTGAATTATATAGATTTCATGATACCCTGTAAGCATTGCTCTATCCATATAAGTTTCAAGTTCTGCGATTGCTTCATCGGCGTTCATTCCACGTAGGTCGATTTCTCCTCGGACTTGGGAAGTTCGTTTTAGTGAGGCGAAGTTTTTTTAAATTTGTTTATTTTTCTTTTGAATTTTTACAATGTCATCAGTTGATACAACCAGCTTTAATATTCCAGTTTGCACTTGAATGCGGTTATCTGGCATTATTTTTCAAGATTTTTTTCCATTTTGATTCATTGTTTTTACAAGCACTTCTTCTCCCAATGGCAAAATCTACATTTTGAGTAATAATTTTCTTTTCCTTTACATTTTTCTTTTTGTCTGTAATGAATGATTCACGTAGCATATTCAGGCTTCTTTGAGCGTTTTTGGCATCTTCTTTTTTAGATTCCTCGCTGTTAATTTTGTCAATCAGATTTTTGGCTTTTGCCTGCATATTTTTCAGGTAATTGTCGGCTTCTTCGTAGGCACGTTTTATAATTTCATTTTTTTCATTTTCGAGTTTTACCATTTTTTTGCTCGTAAATGTTTTTTTCTGTTTATCAAGTTCAGCTCTTGTTGCCTCCAATTGCGCATGCATCATTTCCAATTTATCATTTTTTTCCTTTATGGATTTTAACATTTCCTCAACTCGCTGATTATCTTCACTTATATAACTTTTTTTGCATTTTCAATAATTTCTTCGCTAATCCCATATTTTTCTTGCAATTATAAGAGCGTTGCTTTCTCCAGGTATTCCTTCCAGTAATTTGTATGTTGGTGACAATGTTTCCACATTAAATTCCATTGAGGCGCTTTTTAATTCCCTGTTGTGTTAAAGGCATAAGCTTTTACTTCGCTGTAATGGGTTGTAATTATTGAAGTTACGTGCTTCTTGTTCAAATAATCAATGATTGCCATTGCAAAAGCTGCTCCTTCCATCGGGTCAGTTCCACTTCCTAATTCATCCATTAATACAAGTGATTTACTGCTTGCATGTTCAATTATATCTTTTTATTTTTGCTAACATGCCCTGAAAATGAGGATAAATTTCTGCTCCAGACTTTGTTCATCCCCAATATCCGCTAATACATTGTGAAAATATCCAACTTCAGTTTTTTCATTTGCGGGAATTGGAATACCAGATAGTGCCATAATTGTAAGAAGTCCAGCTACTTTCAATGTTACCGTTTTTCCACCAGTATTAGGTCCTGTTATAAGCATTATATTTTTCAGGGTTTCCAAGCTCAAAATTAATTGGTACAACTGTATTTTCATCAATTAACGGATGTCTTGCCTCAACCAGTTTCAAATATTCCTTGTTAATAATTTTTTTGGAACGATACATTTTTTTATTAACTGAATAAGTCGTTTTGGCATCAATAAAGTCCAGTCTTTTCCAGAATTTCCTTGATTTCCAGAATTTCTTCCTTTTTTTAGTTTTTTACAATTTCTGTAATTCTAAGCAATATTTTCCTGATTTCTTCACGTTCACGAGCTTCATATTCACGTAATTTATTATTCAACGAAACAACGTTTAAAGGTTCAATGTAAACTGTGCTTCCAGTTGCAGACCTATCGTGCTCTATCCCTTTTACAAGGCCTTTAAAATCAGTTTTTACAGCAATTACGTATCTGTCGTTTCTTTGGGTTACTATTCTTTCCTGAATTGCATTTTGTGTATTTTTATTGGAAATCAGCTCATCAAATTTTTCCTTGATATTCGCATTGATATTTTGTTTCTGTCTTCTGACATCTCGAAGTCCAATCGAAGCATCATCTTTTAAAAACACCTTCATCATTAATTGCTTCTGAAATAAAAATTTTCAATTTCCCTAACTTCCTCAACATCACTAAATAAATTCCAAATTGTCTTATATTTATCCCTCACATTTTTAGCCCGGCTTTTAGAAATCCTAAAAATTGTCAAATTCTTCTTCAAAGTCGCCAAATCCTCAACACTCAAATAAGATCCAATAATATCAATAGAATTCATCATTTTAGTAATATCCGCAAGCCCCTGCAAGTTCCAGTCCGTCATCATACTTATAAAAAGTCAATCATCTCCTTCATAAGCATAAGTTCCCTGTCTAAAAATCGACTTTTCCTTTATAATGTCAATATCTAAAAACTTTCTCCTTAGTCTTTTTCCAATCTTGACAAATCAATAAGTTCATTAATTATTTTATAAAAATTCCAATACATCATAATTTTTTCATTTTTTTCCTCTTTTTCCAATATCATTAAATTATTTATCTAAAAAGCTATTTTTTTAACTAAATAATAGTTTTTTTCAATTATATTTGTAATTTTTAACATAAGAGCATTAGAGTCCATATTCTTACTTGACCTTTTTTACTAAAATTATAGCATATTTTTCAATAATTTAAAATCGCTATTTAATATAAAGCGTTTTTTTGTGATATAATTTAGAAAAATAAAATATTTAAAAAAATAAGTTGTTTTAAAAATTAATAACTATACAAAAAGTACTACAAAAGAAAGAGAGTGTGAAATAAATGGATTTAAAGAATTTACCAATAACTCCTTTACCGTCAGTAAAACTGGATAAGCATCAGGAGGATCTGCTCCTTCATAATGAGCTGTTTTCCAATTTGCTTGGAGAAACGATTTTTAGGTATGCAGGATTGCATATTTATGAAGTTACTGAGAAGTTAAAGGAGGCTTCGAGTAAATATTATAAGACACAAAAACAAGAAGCTAGAAAAAATTTATCGTCTTTTTGTTCAGACCTTACTGATGTAGAAATTTTAAGAGTGATAAGAAGTTTCTCGATTTTTTCGGCTCTTGCCAATATTGCTGAAGATGTGTATCAAACTCATGAACAGCGATATGCAAAGATTTCCAATAAGCTGCAAATTGGGTCGCTTGAGAAATCATTAAAAAATTTGAAAAGTAAGGGAATTAGTCAAGATAAAATATTAAAGGCTATGGAAAAGGTTTCGATTGTTCCTGTATTGACAGCGCATCCGACTCAAGTACAAAGAAAAAGTATCTTGGATTTGACAAAAAAATTAACGGATATTCTGGATAAATATGAAAATGTAAAAATTACATCAAATTGATGAAAAATGAATGGCTAAATGACTTGAGCCGTGGTATTCAAATCTGGTGGCAAACTGCAATGCTGCGGGCTACAAAACTACGTGTTACAGATGAAATAAGCAATGCTTTAAGTTATTATAACATTACATTTTTCAATGAAGTTCCACGATTGATGAATAAATTTCAGGAAATTTCAAAAAAATTAGGAAATTCTGAAATGAAATCCCAAGCATTGATTCCACTTACAATGGGAATGTGGATTGGTGGAGACAGGGATGGAAATCCTTATGTTACAGTAAATACACTTGAAACATCGGCACAAGAGCAGGCTATCAAATTATTCCAGCACTATTTAGATGTAGTCCGTGAAATTTATAGGGATTTGTCAATGTCAATTGCCATGACAAATGTTACTAAAGAATTGCAAAAGTTAGCCGATGCTTCTGGAGAAGTTTCGCCTCACCGTACACGTGAGCCATACCGTCGTGCTTTAACAGCAATAACAGACAGATTGCTTGCCACAGCTTACAATTTGTGCGATTATAACTGTGATTTATTGCCTCCAAGAAGAAAAAATGGAATTGACATACCTTATAAATCAGCAAGCGAATTTACGAAAGACCTGGTAATTGTGGCAGAATCGCTTAAAAAAAGAACAATAGTGAGTTTTTTTGACACAAGGAAAATTAAATAATTTGATCAGCGCTACGAAAATATTTGGATTCCATCTTGCAACAATTGATTTAAGACAGGATTCAAGTGTTCATGAAGTGTGTGTTGCAGAACTTTTAAAAAGTGCAAATATTTTAGGAGATTATTTAAGTTTGTCAGAAGATGCAAGATGTGAAATTTTATTGAGGGAATTAGAGTATGATCCTAGAATTTTAAGTGATCCGACAATTCCGCAAAAGTGAAACATTAGCTTCAGAACTTGCAATTTACAGAAAAGCAAAATCATTAAGAGATCGTTTTTGGAGATAAGATCATTGAAAAAAATCTGATTTCCCATGCAACAAGTGTTTTCGGATATGCTTGAAATAGCTATTTTTATTAAAGGAAGCTAATCTTGCAAAAGGAAACGAAGGAAATGAATTTTGTGATTTGCAAATTGTGCCACTTTTTTGAAACAGTTGAAGATTTAGTTGCAGCTCCTGATATTTTTGAGAAAAATGGTTTAATTTGCCATTAGTGAAAAAAATGGATGGATAAAAAAGGGAAGAAAAACAGGAAGTTATGCTAGGATATTCAGACAGTAACAAAGATGGAGGATATCTAAGTTCAAGCTGGTCATTATATAAGGCGCAAAAAGGAATTGACTGCAATTGGACGTGAATTTGATGTGGAAATTTCATTCTTCCATGGACGTGGCGGAACAGTCGGACGTGGTGGAGGTCCAAGTTACGAAGCCATTTTAGCGCAGCCTGAAGGAAGTACAGATGGAACAATCAGACTTACAGAACAAGGGGAAGTAATCGGTGCAAAATATGGAAATCCAGATTTAGGGTTGAAAAACTTGGAAGCATTAGTTTCAGCAGCTCTTGAATCAAGTGCATTGACAGTAGAAGATGCAAATTGGGAAGAATATGAAAAAATAATAGAAGATGTTTCAGAGTTGAGTTATCATGCTTATCGAGACTTAGTTTACAATACAGATGGATTTTCAGATTTCTTTTTTGAAGTTACTCCAATAAACTTCATTGCCGGGTTAAATATCGGTTCAAGACCATCTTCACGTAAGAAAACACAGTCATTAGAAAGTTTAAGAGCAATTCCGTGGGTATTTTCTTGGTCGCAAGCTAGAATAATGCTTCCAGGATGGTACGGTGTCGGAACAGCATTTACAAAAATGGATTAACAATAATGACAAAAACTTGGAAATTTTTACAGAAAATGTATAAGGAATGGCCATTTTTTTCCGTTCTACAATTTCAAATGTAGATATGGTTTTGTCAAAATCTGATTTATCAATTTTTTTCTGAATATGTAAAATTAGCAAGTGATCAGGAAACTGCACAAAAAAATCTTTTAAGGAAATTGCAAAAGAATGGATTTTTGACAATTGACGTTCTGAAAAAAATTACAGGAAACGACGTTTTACTTGCAGATAACCCAGAATTAGTAAGCAGTCTGCGAAACCGTCTGCCATATTTTTGATTCAATGAATTATTTGCAAATTGAATTAATAAAACGTTCAAGAGCTGGAGATGATTCAGATGAACTTAAAAAAAGCCATCCACATTTCAATAAATGGACTTGCAACAGGACTTCGTAACAGTGGATAATTTTGTAAAAAAATTAAGAAATAAAGATATTTAAAAAAATAAGGAACTATTTCTGAGATAAAAAAATTAGAATAGTTTCTTTTTGCAAAAATAAATATTAATATTAAATTCTGTTTAAAAAAATAAAAATTATACTTTATATTATGCTGACAAAAGCTCTTAATAATTTTTCAAAAACTTATAACTATTCCGCTAAAAAAATAGTATAAAAATTAAAAAGTGACTTGAGTTTTTTTAGAAAATAGAGTATTATTATAGTATAAAGGGAATTATAAAATACATGCTTTATTTTAGGAGGAAAAATGGCAATAGTTAAAGATTTAGAGAGTTTGAAGGATCTTATTCAAAGAGTTAGAAAGGCTCAGGAGGAATTTGCAACATTTGATCAGGAAAAGAGTCGATAAGATTTTTTAGAAAAGTGGCTCAAAAAAATGAATGATGAAAGAATTACATTGGCAAATTTAGCAGTGGCTGAAACTGGAATGGGAATTGTGGAAGATAAAAGTTATAAAAAAATCACTTTGCTTCTGAATATATTTACAATAAATACAAAGATGAAAAACTTGTGGAGTTTTTGAAGACGACAGATCTTATGGAGTAAAAAATTGCAACTCAATAGGAATCATTGCAGGAATTGTTCCTACAACAAACCCAACTTCTACAGCAATGTTTAAAACATTAATTTCATTGAAAAACAAGAAATGCAATAATATTTTCACCGCACCCAAGAGCAAAAACAGGCAACAATTGAAACAGCTAGAATTGCCTTGGAAACAGCAGTAAAAATATGGAGCGCCAAAAAGATATCATCGGATGGATTGATGAACCAAGCGTAGAATTGTCAAGAGAACTTATGGCAAATGCTGACTTGATACTTGCAACAGGTGGGCTCTGGAATGGTTAAGGCTGCTTTATTCATCTGGAACTCCTGCAATTGGAGTTGGAGCTGGAAATACGCCAGTTGTAATAGACAAATCAGCAGACATAAAAATGACGGCAAACTATATTTTTAATGTCTAAAACATTTGATAATGGAGTAATTTGTGCAACAGAACAATCTGTAATTATAGACAAGGAAATTTATGACAAAGTTAGAAAATGAATTTTTTTAAATAGAGGAGCCTATATCTTAAAACGAAGAGGAATTGGATAAAGTGAGGGAAGTATTATTTAAAAATGGCAGCCTGAATGCAGATATAGTTGGTAAAAGCGCTTATATTATCGCAAGTATGGCAGGATTTGAAATTCCAAAAAGTTCAAAAGTGCTAATTGGAGAAGTAACTTCAACTGGAATGGAAGAACCTTTTGCGCACGAAAAATTATCTCCAGTGCTTGCAATGTATAAGGCTGAAGATTTTGAAGATGGGCTTAGAAAAGCTGATGAATTGGTAAAACTTGGAGGATTGGGACATACTTCTTCATTGTATATCGATTTAGCAGAAAAAGAAAAAATAGATAAATTTGGAAGATTGATGAAAACAGGGCGTACATTAATTAATATGCCAGCTTCACTTGGAGCAATCGGAGATGTATTTAACTTTAAATTAGAGCCGTCATTAACACTTGGATGTGGTTCGTGGGGAGGAAATTCCGTGTCAGAAAACGTAGGAGTAAAACATTTGTTAAATGTAAAGACAATCGCAGAAAGAAGAGAAAATATGTTATGGTTCAGAGTTCCTGAAAAAGTTTATTTCAAATATGGTTCACTGCCAACTGCTTTGGAAGAATTAAAAGGAAAACATAAAAAAGCATTTATTGTAACAGATAAAGTATTAGCAGAATTAGGTTATGCAGAACATATTACAAAAGTATTAGACAGCTTGAATATTGATTACAGAATATTCTCTGAAGTAAAGGAAGATCCAACATTAAGTTCGGCTCAATCTGGTGCAAAGGCTATGCTTGAATATAATCCAGATGTTATTATAGCCCTTGGTGGAGGTTCTGCAATGGATGCAGCTAAAATTATGTGGGTACTATATGAACATCCAACATTAAGATTTAGAGATCTTGCAATGAGATTTATGGATATTAGAAAGAGAATCGTTGAATTCCCTAAAATGGGTAAAAAAGCTAAATTTATAGCAGTTGCAACTTCAGCAGGAACTGGTTCAGAAGTAACTCCATTTTCTGTAATTACAGATGATGAAACAGGAATTAAATATCCGCTTGCAGATTATGCATTGACACCAAATGTAGCAATTAACGATCCTGAACTTATGCTTACAATGCCAAAAGGACTTACAGTAGCTTCTGGAATTGATGTATTTACGCATGCGCTTGAATCTTATGTTTCAGTTATGGCGACAGAATATACAAAACCATATTCAAAAGAAGCGGCAAGACTTGTATTCAAATACTTGCCTGAATCAGTAGAATTAGGAGCAAGAGCAATCAAAGCAAAGGAAAAAATGGCAAATGCATCTTGTCTTGCTGGAATGGCTTTCGCAAATGCATTTTTAGGAATAAATCACTCACTTGCACATAAACTTGGAGGAAAATTCCATATTCCACACGGTATAGCAAATGCAATAATTCTTGAAGAAGTTATCCGTTATAATGCAGCTGAAGCTCCAACAAAAATGGGATTATTCCCGCAATACAGATATCCTGATGCAATGCAAAGATATGCTGAAATGGGAGAACATTTAGGATTTGGTGGAAATACTAAAGAAGAAAAAGTTAGAAAAATTTAATTAAAGGAATTAACGAATTAAATAAAAAAATTGGTATTCCTGCCACTATTAAAGAATGGGGAATTCCAGAAAAGGATTTCTTGGAAGCAGTAGATGAAAATGTCGCTGGAAGCCTTTGATGACCAATGTACATCAGCTAACCCAAGATACCCGTTGATAGAAGAATTAAGAGAAATTTACTTTGAAAATCTTACTATGGAAAAGAATGGGAAAACGAAAAGGAAAGAGTAGCAAAAGATTTTTAAATTTTTTTAGTTTAAATTTTTGATAAAGATAAAAATAGGATTTTCTCAATTTGAGATTATCCCTTTTTAAAATTAATATTCATATTTTTTCATATCCTCTAGGTGTAATCATTTTTTTCCATTTTTTTACATAAGTATTTGAATTTCCAATTAACACAATTGTAAGCATATTTATTTCAAAATCAAGCATGTTTTCAAGTGTTGTAATTTCATATTCTTCATTTTCACGTCCTGCATTTCTTACAATCGCAACTGGAGTATCTTTTGACTTATATTTTAGCATAATTTGCTGTGCTTTCACAATTTGTGTTGTTCGCCCTTTACTTTTGGGATTATATAAACTTACGATAAAATCACCTTGTGCTGCCAATTCCAGACGTCTTTTTATCAATTCCCAGTCTGTTAAAAGATTGCTTAGGCTAATTGTTACATAATCGTGCATAATTGGGGCTCCAACAATTGCGGCTGCGGCATTTGTAGCTGTAACTCCTGCGATTACTTCAACTTCTATATCATCATTTTCACCAATTACTTCATACATAATTCCAGCCATTCCATAAACTCCAGCATCTCCGCTACTAATCAAAGCCACATTTTTCCCAGCTTTTGCAAGTTCCAAGACTTCTATACATCTGTCAACTTCTTTCATCATACTGGAACTTTTAATTTCAGTACTTGGAAAATATTTTTTAACCAAATCAGTATAGGTTTTATATCCTACGATAATGTCGCTATTTTTCATTGCTTCATAAGCCTTTAAAAAGTCATATCTGGCTTTTTCCCAGGTCCAATTCCTACTACGTAAATTTTTTTCCGTTTTTGCTCATTCTATCTCCTTGTTTTTTTATTTTTTTATTTTTATTTACAGCTTTAAAAAGAAAGTCAAGAATAAATCCTAACTTTCTTATCTTCATATTTTTTTATTTATAAATTAATTTTTTTAAAAGCCTGAATTGGAGGCGCTACTTTTTCCACCACGATTTATTAATACTGAACAATCTAAATTATTTATATTTATTATATCAGCTTCTCCAAGAAGTCCGCCAAATACCACTCTATCTCCAGCTTTTTTACCTGGAACTGGGATTACTCTGACTGCAGTAGTTTTTGTATTTACCATTCCAATTGCCATTTCATCAGCTATTATTCCAGAAATTACAGCTTCTGAAGTATCTCCTGGAATAGCGATCATATCAAGTCCGACAGAACATACGCAAGTCATTGCTTCTAATTTTTCAAGCGTTAAATAGCCTTTACTTGTAGCTTCTATCATTCCCTGATCCTCACTTACTGGGATAAATGCTCCTGTTAAGCCTCCAACACGAGTTGCAGCCATTGCTCCGCCTTTTTTTACAGCATCATTTAATATTGCAAGTGCAAGTGTTGTTCCATAAGCTCCAACTGATTCTAATCCAAATTCTTCCAGAACATTTCCAACACTGTCTCCCACAGCTGGAGTCGGTGCAAGTGATAAATCGATTATTCCAAATTCAACTCCAAGTCTTTCGGCAACTTCCTTTCCGATTAGTTCTCCCATTCTTGTGATTTTAAAACTTACTTTTTTGATTGCTTCTGTTATTTCATCAATTTTTGCAGTTTTTGAAATATTTGCAAGTGTATGTCTTACAACTCCAGGTCCGCTGATCCCAACATTTAGCACAACATCTGGATTTTCCACTCCGTGAAATGCCCCTGCCATAAACGGATTATCAGGAACTGCATTTGTAAATACAACAAATTTTGCTGCCGCTAATCCATCGTTATCCTTTGAAAGTTCAGCCAAGTCTTTTTACAGTTTTTTTCCCATCATTTTTTTACTGCATCCAAATTAATTCCAGATTTTTGTAGAACCTACGTTTACAGATGAGCAGACTCTGTCAGTTTCTGAAAGTGCTTTTTGGAATGCTGTTTATAAGATTAATATCGCCTTTTGTAAAGCCTTTGTCAACAAGAGCTGAAAATCCTCCAATAAAGTCAATTCCAATTTCCTTTGCCGCTTTATCAAGAGCTTTTGCAAAAATTGTGTAATCTTGTGCATCTGTTGCATTTCCAATTATTGAAATTGGAGTAACTGAAACTCTTTTATTTATAATTGGCATATTGTATTTGCTTGCCACTTCATTGGCGATTTTTTACCAAGTCTTTTTCCATTTTTTTATAATTTTGTTATAGATATTTTTCTGCTGTTTTTCTGCACTTGCGTTAATGCAGTCAAGCAGGCTTATTCCCATTGTTACAGTTCTTACATCAAGATGCTGCATTTCAACCATATCTATCGTTTCCAGTATCTCATCAGGTAATAAATTCATTTTTTTCCTCCTAAGTTTTTAATAACAAACTATATTCTGTGCATAGCTTTTAAAAAAATATTTTCATGTTGCAGGTAAAACTCTTACGCCTATTTTATCTTCAAAAACTTTAAATTCTTCTTGAAGTTTTTTTAATATCTGTATTTTTTTAGGCGCTTCTACAAGCATAATCATCGCAAAAAAATATCATCTTCAAAAACCTTTTGCGTAATATCGATAATATTTAAATTCAATTCACTTAATTTTTGTTGAAACATTTGCAACAATTCCTGTTTTATCCGCTCCAATAACTGTAATAACAATTCTGTCGTTCATTTTCAGTCCTCCATTTTTCAAATTTAAATTTTTTTATATTTATATGTTAAATTATCGCATAATTTTTAGATATTTAGCAAGCAGAAAATTTATTGATATTTATTTTGTAAAGTGATATAATTTGTCATACTTATGGCTATGCATAAAATAGATGATTGTAAAAAAATAAAAAGTGATAGAATATAAAGGAAAATTCAAATTTTTAACAAAACTTTTTAAACTTTTACAAATTATAAATTATTAAATCACATAGATGCAAGGAGGAAAATAAAAATGAAATTTTGGGATTTTTTTCAAAAAGTTTTTTTAATATTTACAGGAAAAGAAATATATTCATTTTTAAAACTTTCATTGTCAATACTAATAATTTTTTTATTATCGGAATGTCAATAATTGCTATTGTCAGTTCAAAAAAATAAAAAAATGAAAAATGCGAAAAAAAGCTATGAATATATACTTTTCAATGTTTCTGACGTTACTGAGGATAAAGTTATAGGCTCAGATTTTTCTTTCAGATAGAGAAATTTATCCTATATGGATGTTTTTAAATAGTTTGGATGATATAAAGAAAAAAATAATCAGGTAAAAGGGAGTTATCATTGCTTTAGATACAGTAAATCTGTCATCTGCAAAAGTGGAGGAATTATCAAAGAAATTTGAAGAATTGAAGGCAAATAATAAAAAAATATATGCTTTTTGGAGCTTATATTACAAATGCCAATTATAAATTGGCTTCCATTGCAAATGAAGTTGTAATGATTCCATCTGCTTCAGCAAGTTTGGATTTGACAGGTTATCATTATTCAGATATGTATTATAAAGGTCTTTTTGATAAGCTAGGAGTAAATATGGAAGTTGTCCGTATTGGAAATTACAAGTCTTATGGGGAAAATTATACTGGAAATGAGATGACTCCTGAATTACGTTCTGAACTTACAAGAATCTTGGAAAATAGATATGGCAAATTTATTGAAGATATTTCTAAAAATCGTAAAATTGACAAGAATACGCTAAATGATGATATTGTGAATGGAAATGATACTAATTTGACACCATTTGCCGCACGTGATAAAAATTTAGTTGACAAGCTGGAACAATTTTCTGATTTTACAAAACGTTTGAATATTCGTGAAGACAATGTTGCAGATATTACTGACTATTATGAAAAAAGGGTAAAGGATGAAAAAATCGGAAATCCTAGAAATGGTACTATTGCTGTAATTTATGCCGAAGGTTCGATTATGTATGATCCAGATGGAGCTACAGAAGGTGTCATAACTCCAGACAATATTTTAGAAAAAGTTGAAAAGGCAATGAAAACTAAAAATTTAAGAGGTATCGTGCTTCGTGTAAATTCAGGCGGAGGTTCAGCTCTAGCTTCTGAAGTAATCTATCAGGAATTGACAAAGTTAAATATTCCAATTTATGTTTCAATGTCAGATACTGCAGCTTCTGGAGGTTATTACATCTCAATGGCAGGAAATAAGGTATTTGCCAACAGTGCCACAATTACAGGCTCAATCGGCGTAGTTTCAATGATTCCAAAATTCTACAATGCACAAGAAAAATTTGGAGTTCATTCAAATTCAATATCAAAGGGTAAATATTCAGACATTAATGATAGTTTTGCACCATTATCTCAAGAATCTCGTGATAAAATCACCCAATCAATGCAGGAAACATACAGCGAATTTAAGTCACGTGTTTCTAAAAGCCGTAAAATTGATGAAAATACTCTTGAGAATTATGCACAAGGTAAAATATGGCTTGGTGATGAGGCTAAAAATATAAAATTGGTTGACGGAATTGCAAGTCTTGATGAAGTTATAAAAATAATGGCAAGAGATTTGGGATTACGTAATAATTATGCTGTGGAAAATATTTATTTGGAAGAAGATCTTTCTAAAAAGTTAAAAGCTCTTACAAAAATGATTGCTGAAAAATTCAGTTTATCTGCACAGCTTGAAAAAAATATTCCACAAGCCAAAAATGCATTCAATGAATATGATTTCGCAGTGCAGAATCAAAACAAACCATTATATTATTTGACATATAAATTGAATCTATATTAATAAGTAAATTTAAGCGAAGTGAAAAAAAGAATAGTATTTTTAAAGTAGCTTCGTTTTTTATTTTTATAATCGAACTCATTTAAAAATAAAACTATTAAAGATTACATAAATTTAAGTTTTGAGTGAAATAATCATAGTTTTTCAAGTTCAGTTTTAAGATAGTTTTACTGTATTTATCTTTTTTTATTTTTTTAGTGAAAGGAGTATTTTATGAATAAAAAAACAGTTTTTTTAAATTAATTAAGGAGTATTTTTTTAATCGGATTAGGAACTCTTTTTTTCTTGCAATGGGATTGCAGTTTTTCTTTTTCCCAAATAAAAATAGCAAGTGGAGGAGTAACAGGGCTAGCCCTGGTTATAAACAACTTATTCGGCTTTCCCACAGGGCTTTTTTTGTCGCTATTAGCAATTTAATTTTTATTCGCTTTAGCTTTTATTGTAATTAGCGGACAATTTGGATTTAAGAGCATTTATGCAACTGTGCTTTTTATCTTTTTTCTTTCTTTTTTGAAAAATTTTTATCCCAATTACACTATTACTAAAGACATATTTCTAGCCACAGTTTTTGGAAGTGCAATTTGTGCCTTAGGAATAACAATTATTTATTTATATGAGTCTTCCACAGGCGGAACTTCAATAATTGCGAGAATTATTAACAAGTATTGCCACATCGGCTATGGAATGTCCAGTTTCATTGTTGATGCTATCGTTACTCTTTTGGCGATTTTTGCATTTGGTGTAGAATTGGGGCTTGTGGGACTGTTAAGTGTTTATGTGACAGGATTCATTACAGATAAATTTATAGAGGGATTTAATTCACGTAAACAGATTATGATTATTACTTCCAATAAGGATATTGTGTTAAATTATATTTTTAAGGGACTTTGATAGGGGATGTACGATTTTAAAGGGAGTTGGAGGATATTCTGGAGCTGAAAAGGATATTTTGCTTACAATTATTGAGAGAAGGCAGTTTATACAGCTAAGAAAATTTTTAAAAGCACATGATCCTACTGCTTTTGTTACAGTTACAGATACTACAAAAGTCTTTGGTGAAGGATTTGATCAGTTGCATTAGCGTTGAAAAAAAGAATTTTGAAATAAAATCAAAGGTTATAAAATAAAATGTTAAAAAAATATTTGACAAATTTCTATTTTATGATATAATGTAACTAAGAAATAATTGTAATCATTTCAAATTAAAAATAATAATATTAATAATTAGGAGGAAATTATGTCACTAATAGGAAAAATTGAAAACTTTACAGCACAAAGCTTACCAAAATGAAGAATTTAGAGAAGTAAGTTTTGAAAAAGGACTTTTTAGGAAAATGGAATGTTGTGGTTTTTTTACCCGGCTGATTTCACTTTCGTATGTCCTACAGAATTGGAAGATTTGGAAGATCATAGAGAAGAATTGGAAAAAAATAGGATTTAATGTTTATTCAGTAAGTACTGATACTCATTTTACACACAAGGCTTGGCACGATCACTCTGAAGCAATCGGAAAAGTTAAATTTACAATGATAGGAGATCCAACAAAAGCTATTTCAAGAGAATTTGAAGTATTAAATGAAGAAAGTGGACTTGCCTACAGAGGAACATTTATTATAAATCCAGAAGGAAAAATTGTTGCTTATGAAGTAAATGACGAAGGAATCGGAAGAGATGCCTCAGAACTTGTAAGAAGAGCAAAAGCTGCAAAATTCGTAGCTGATAATCCAGGATTAGTTTGTCCAGCAAAATGGAAAGAAGGAGAAGCTACTTTAAAACCAGGATTAGATCTAGTAGGTAAAAATCTAAAAAAATTTTTATTAAGTGTGTTAGAACACTCGTGGCTTTTAGCCATGAGATGAATAACACCAACATTGAAAATGTTGCTTTTAAAATTTGCGATATTACTAATATATTTGAGGTTTAAAATATAATATACAGATAAAAAGTAGCAGTGTAGACATAATGTCTTATCTAGTAGTAGCTGTGTGGACTAGCCAAAAAGAATAAGGATTTTTAAAATCAAACTTCTTAGAAGATAACTTACTTTTTCAGTTATCTTATGAAGCTCTCGACTTTTAGTCGTGAGTAGTTCACAGTAATTATAAAAATAAATTGTAAAAAAATTACTTAGAAGGAGGGAAAATGGCTTTTATTAGATAGTAATATTGTAGAGCAGTTAAAAGGTTATTTTGATAAAATCAGCACAAATATTGAATTAGCTGCATTTTTAGATGATAGTGAAAAATCAAAGGAATTAGATAGTTTTTTGCAGGAAGTTGATGCAATTTCTGAAAAAGTAAACTATGTGAAAAAATCGTTTGAAAATGATAAGGCTGATTTGGATAAAGCGAATATCACTCGTCCAATATCTTTTACACTTTTAAAGGATGGAGAAAATACTGGAATTAATTTTTCAGGAATTCCTGGCGGACACGAGTTTAACAGCTTTATTCTGGCAATTTTAGGATTGGCTGGACTTGGGAAAAAGTTAGAAGGAGATCAGCTTTCAAAAGTTGAATCTGTTAATAAGCCTTTAAATGTTGAGACGTTTGTTTCATTATCTTGTACACATTGTCCAGATGTAGTTCAAGCTTTAAATCTTATTTCAACATACAATAAGAATATTACAGTAACAATGGTTGACAGTGCAGTATTCTTTGAAGAAGCGAAGGAAAAGGATATTCAGGCAGTACCAGTTGTATTTATAAATGGAGAGCAAAAAAATCAGTTGGTGCTAAAACTATTGAAGAGTTGATAAATCTTATTGTTAATGCCTAAAAATAAGATTAAAGAATCAAAAATTGGTTTATCTGAAAGAATAGAATTTTTTAAAAAGAGAAAAATAAAAAAACTTGTGAAATCATAAAACTAAAAATGTACCAATAGACTTTAATGTTTAAAGGTACATTTTTTTAATAAATTAAAGAGACTTAATTCATTTGAAAAAGTCTCTAAAAAAACAATTTAAATATTAGTTTCCTTGGTTAAAGAATGAACCAGTATTATTTAAATTTGGTGTTTCAGTTTCATTATTTGATACACCTGCTGTATTGTCATTAGTAGTTTCTGTATTTGTTGATGATGACGGCAATCCAAATACAGATGGATGTAATCTATCTTCAGGTATTTGATAATTAGTTATTTTTAATAGTCATAACTTTGTTTTTTTATTAGAAGCAGTACCTTCAATGTCTAAAAACGACAACATCAGTATCTGTAACTCCATATTTTTGACCAATGAAATTATAGATTTGATCTAGTAATCCAGAATCATCTTTTACTGTATAGTTAATTGTCTTATTTGGGAATACCAGATTATCTTTTACATAAGTAAAAGTATTTGTTGATCTTACATATTGCCCTTCAAAAGACTTATTTAAAGTTTTTTTAGCAGCTGTCCCAATAACAGACATTACAAGCATCATTATTAGTAATAGTAATTTTTTTCATAAAATCTCCTTGATTAATATTATTTATGGAAACCTAAATCAGCTGGATTGACATCTCCAGAGATTTTTTTACAGTTCCTCCTCTTTTCTCAAACTCATTTCTCATCAGAGCAGTTTTTTTATAAGTTCAACTGTATCACTTTCGAGGTTGGAACTGTTATATCGCCCTTTAGTCCAGTATTCGATAACCAGCGAACTATCTCCACAAATTATTTTTTTGTACCATATTTTTTTGCATAGACAAAAGCTGTATAAATACCAACTAATTCACCAAAATTGTTTGTTCTGGTGTTGGCAAACATAATAATTTCCAAATTCATTGATATTTTTTTCATTCATAATTTTTATAAAGCAGCGAATTGCCATCAAAAATCAGTTAATCTGACTTCTACGCCATTGCCTCGTCCTGTTCCCTGCATCAAAAGTAAATTGCCTCCCGTTCCAGTTCAGAGTACAGTTTTGTTAAATCCTTTTTTTCTCATAATTTGCTCCAGAATTTAACCATTCTTGTGCTTCTAAAAAGGCTTTTTAAACGATTTATAACGGGCTTTTTCCGCTTACTTTTTTTGACATTCCACCCAATTTTCAAGTATTCCATTTTCATTTGTATTTATAATGAAATAGGCATAAAATTTTTTTGATTTCTTGACATTTCAGATTATAAGTTTAATCCTCCGTCAACTCTTAATACTTGTCCTGTAACGAATTTAGACATGTCACTTGCTAGATACAATGCCGCATTTGCTACATCTTCAGCATCACCCATTTTTTTCTAAGTGGAGTATTTGCAAGTACATTTTTCTACAATTTTTTTCAGGTAATACGTGAGTCATATTTGTTTCGATGAAACCTGGCGCAATTGCATTTGCTCTAAGATTTTTTTCTACCAAATTCCTTTTGCCCAAGTTTTTTTGCCATAGCTATTACTCCACCTTTTAGTAGCGGCATAGTTAGTTTGCCCTGCATTTCCATCAACTCCGACAACAGAAGCCATATTAATTACGCTTGAGGCTTTACTTTTTTTAATAGTAGTGAAACAAATCCTTGCATTACGTTATAAACACCTTTTTAAGTTAATGTCAATTACCAAATCCCAGTCAGCTTCCTTCATTCTTTGAAGCAATGCATCTCTTGTAATTCCTGCATTATTTACAAGAATATCTAGTCTTCCATATTTTTTTCCTTGATTTCCTTTTGCAGCTTCCTTGATATTTTCTCTATCTGTAACATTTAATTTTATATGTGAAACATTTTTCATGGCTGTAATCAGGATCAATTAAATCCCCAGAAATAACTGTAGCTCCATTTTTCTGCAAATTTTAATGCAATTTCCTTCCCAATTCCTCTTGAACCACCTGTAATTAATGCAATTTTACCATTTAACACTATACTTCCACCTTCCTATTTTTTTAATTTTTTTCTAATTTCTAATTTTTTTGGCTTTTGAATTTTTTTAATTAATACTATTTCCCATTTAAATAGTAAATTAATTATGAGTTTTTTTGCAATAGGAGCAAAATAACATAAAATTTAATTTCTGTTTTTTTAAATGGGATTTAGTATAAATTATTTAGAACTTCTAATTTTTACATTTGTAAGCCCTTTTCCTGGACTTTCAATTTTTTTGAAAAAAAGCTCCGTAGCTTAAATCTATTACACGTCCTTTTTGCAAAAGGACCTCTATCATTTATTTTTACAATAACTTCCTTACCGTTACTTAAATTTGTAACTTTAACTTTTTGTTCCGAAATGGTAAACTTCTATGGGCAGCTACCATTTCATTTGAATTGTGTCTTTCTCCACTTGCTGTTCTGCTTCCATGTAATTTTTTTACCATAATATGAAGCAATTCCTTTTTGTGAATGTTTGGAAGTTTTTTTGATTTTTGCGGCTTCAGAAGTTTCATCTTTTTTGAAACAGTTAAATCTGTTACATTATCTACATCATCAGCTGCCTTCATCATTTCTTTTTTTATGTAAATTATATTTGTTCCATCTGTTTTTTTGTTTCTGAAACTAATGACAATGAAACCATCAGACCCGCAAACATAGTAATTATTTTTTTCTCATTTTTAATATTTGCTACTAAAAAAATATAAAAACATATTCTCCAATTTGATATTTATTAGTAGACTCTCCTTTTTATTACCTATTTTTGAGAATATTTAACTTAATTATACCATATTATTAAAGTCAATTTACTCTTATTTTTATAATTATTTTTATTTCAGGCTGTTTAACATGTTGGATTCTAGGGCTGTTTACATTTAACGTTTCAAATGTATATCCTGCCTTTTTTTATACCCGTCTATAATTTGCTGTAAAGCCTGAACAGTAGTTTTTCTTAGCATTTGTATCGTGCATTAGGACATTAATGTCAGGATGAGTTGTACAAACACCATATTTTTACTAATTTTTGCTACAGGAACATTATTTCCAGAAGCATCTGTACTGTCACAGTTCCAGTCAAAATAAACAAATCCTTCTCTTGTCAATCTGTTAATGATAGCAGTTTTTTAAAAGCCTTTGAAGCAATAGCGTTGCTAGAACCTCCAGGGAATCTTATAATTTTAACATCTTGCCCAGTTGTAGATTTTATAGCATCATGTATTTGATAAAAATTCCTTAAAGAAACTGTCTTCGTTTGCATAAACTTTTTTATATTCATGTGTAAAGCTGTGCAGTCCGATTGAATGTCCTTGATCAGTTATTTTTCTTGTAGTCTTTAAAGTTTTTTTCCAATTCCGATTACAAAAAAATGTAGCTTTTTATATTATTTCTTTTTCAGGATTTCAAGAATTTGATCAGTATGTCCTGAAGGTCCGTCATCAAATGTCAAATAAACTGTTTTTAATTTTTGTCAGCTTTTAACTTTTTGATATTGTGCTTTTACATCATCATTTTTTTCTTAGTAACCGCAGCTAAATCTGCAGTTTTTTGTGTTTTTCATGTGTTAATTTTTTTATGCTTGATTCTAAGCTATGGTGTTCAATAAATTTTTGCAGTTGTACCAAAAAAATATGCACTCCTGAATATAGGAATCCAATTATAGCCACTATTATACCAATGACTGAAAAATGTTTTTTCATTTTTTTATTACCTCTCATTTCTTATTTATATTTGTTAATTAACGCTTCAACTTTTTTTGTAGCTGTCTTCACCGTGTTTTATATTTCCGTTAAGAACTTCAACTTCCTTTTCCAATTTTTTTGCTTGTTTTCCTTCAATGCTGGAATTTCCTGTTTAAATTTTTCACCTTGTTTAATTAGCACAAAATGTGAAAAAAAGAAATAGCAATATAGAAATAACAAGTAAAAATAATTGCATTTCTTGCTAATTTTTTTGTTATTTTTCTTCATTATGATCATCTCTATAATCATAAATAAATTCGTGTTGTTTTGACATTTTTCCTCTTTTCTTTTTTATTTTTGTTGTTATTAATTTAATAAAATTATTTAAATATGTTTGAACCCTCTGATACCAAATTCTTAAATCAAGTAAATTTTTAGAATATAAAATGAAAAAGACCTCTTAAAAAGAGGTCTCATAAAAAGGGGGTTAATTGAGGTTTCAGATCTTTTAATCGATCTAAATATAGTATACACTATAACAATTAAACCACCATTAAATCAAAATTGTTTTTTGATTAATTTTTTTCTCTTTTTAATTGACAATGTATTATTATTGATTTTAAGGGCTGAAACTATACATTTCAAATTTTATTGACAATTTAAAATTTTTATTTACATTCTATTTACTGTATTTATTCCAAGCAGGCTAAGTCCTTCTTTTAATACAAATGCAGTTTTTTTCTTGCCAGTAAAATTCTTGCATCCATTACTTTTTTTATCTTCCTCTTTCAAGATAGAACTCGAATTATAGAAGTTATTAAATAATTTTTGCTGTGTCAAATAAATAATCTGCAATTATATTTGGACGGTAGTTTTCATAGGATTTTACTACAGCTTGAGGGAATCTTAATAATTCAACTGCAAGTTCACGTTCAATTCCATTCATATCATCCGAAAATAATATCGTTATTTTTAACTTCGATATTTTCTTCCTTCAATTTTCTAAAAATTGACATAATCCGAACGTAGGTATATTGCAGGTAAGGTCCTGTATTTCCTTCAAAACTAAGCACTTTATCCCAAGTAAATGTTATATCAGAAGTTCTATTTTTGACTCAAATCAAAAATATTTTATAGCTCCGCTTCCTACAATTTCAGCAATTTTGTCCTTTTCATCTTCTGGAATATCTGGATTTTTTTCATCAATTACTTTTTTTACTTGAGCTTTTGCTTCATCTAGCAAATCCACAAGCCTTATTGTGTTTCCGCTTCTAGAAGAGAAAATTATTCCATTACCAAGTCTCATAATTCCAAATACAATGTGAGTCTTTTTATAATTGTAAGGCTCGCCTAACATTCTTCCAATTTCAAAAACCTGCTTAAAGTGATTTTGCTGTCTGTCGTCAGTTAAATAAACTGCTTCATCGACTTTTAACTCATCTTTTCTAAACTTCATTGTAGCAAGATCCGAAGTCGTATACAAAAAAACTTCCATCTTTCTTTTTGAACAATTGCAGGCGGCAATCTATTATTTTCAAAAAATACTACTAGTGCACCTTGATCTTCTTTTGCGATACCTTTTTGCTTTAATTCTTCAAGAACCGATGGCATCATATCATTGTAAAATGACTCACCAAAATAGTAATCGAAGTTTACATTAAGTCTATCATAAACTTTATTGTATTCTTTTAGTGAAATATCAATAAATTCTTTCCATAATTTTTGGTTATTTTTATCTCCAAGCTGTAATTTCTTCAATTCTTCTCGTGCTTCATCTTCCAAAGCAGGATTTATTTTAGCTTCATCTGAAAAATTTTACATAGATTTTTTTCTAGTTCTCCAATGGGATCTTTTTTTCATAAGCCTTTTTATCCAGCCAGTTCTTATAAGCCACAATAAGTTTTCCAAATTGTGTTCCCCAGTCACCAATATGGTTATCGGCAAGTGTATGAAATCCCAGAAATTGTAAAATTCTCTTGATGGAATCTCCAATAATCGTGCTTCTCAAGTGTCCAATGTGCATTCTTTTTGCAATATTTGGAGAAGAGTAGTCGATAATTACAGTTTTATCGGTATTTAAAAATGAAAAGTCATATTTTTCATTTTTCCACTTTTTTATTTCCTCATTTAAAAAAACCGTTTTTTAAGATAAATATTGATAAATCCAGGTCCTGCAATTTCCAACTTTTTGAATGATGTCATTTTCTGAAAAAAATTTTTCCACAAGAGTACTCGCAATTTCACGGGGATTTTTTTCCAATTAATTTTGAGCTGACCATTGCAAAATTTGTTTGAAAATCCCCAAATTCCTTTTAGTAGAATTTTGAATATCAATTTTTTCCGCATAATCAGCACCAAAAAAATATTATTTATATTTTCTGAAAACAACTTTTTTTAATTTTATTGTCAGCAATTCCATTATTTTAAATTTTTTTCCTTTCTTTTCAAAAATTTACGTTAATTTTAGGATAACGCATAATCCTTTTTTTCAAAAACATTATACGTATTTACTATACTACATGTTTCAAATTTTTTATACAAAAACATCTTTTTTCTTAACTAAAGAGAATATTTTTAGCAGTATTTAATTTGATAGTTAAAACTTATTTAAAAATCGAACTCAAAAATCATAACTGTATGTTTTTTCAGACCCTAAGTTTATATGATTTTTAATAGTTCAATTTTAAACAAATTGAGCATACATTTAAAATAGAGAATTGACATATAAAATCTACAAATGTCATTATAATTATAAATTTACATAGAAATTTCATGAAAATAGGATGGTGAACTATAAAAATGAAAAAAATATTAATCTTTCTTCTAATTTTTATCTAATTTATCTTTTTGCAGCACAAAAATTTACCTGTAAATTCAAAGAACATTGGATAGTATAATCTGAGCAAGCTTTTTTCGAAAAGATGTTGATAGAGGAAATACTCAAAAAGGTGTGTCAAATATTGAAAAAGAAAATATCGGAAAGATCCTACAGAAATTAGTATCACTAAAGTGATATTAGGATGCAATTTATGATGAGTAACGGAAGAAAAAGGAATCTGAAAAAGGAGTTTGAAACGAGGCTGTAGAGATTACAGGAAAAAGTATCCTTTTTATGATGGAGATGGGTAAAAATATGACATACGATTTATGCCATTGGGAATGTTTTATAGTTTTATCATGGAAGATTATACAAGTCATTAAAATGGTTAAAATCAAGTTGATGATAAAAGAGTATAATGAAATGTATTGAAAGATGAACGGAGTTAAAGGATTATCTTTTTAGAATTTATATCATTATAATGATAATAATCCAGAAGAAGCGAAAAAGTATCTATTTAAAAGTCATACTGTTTCATGATAAAGATGGAGTGTCGGAAAATATTCTAGGACATGATTTATTTTGACTGAAGGAAATCAGAAGGAAGCAATAAAAATGGTTTATTTAGCTTCTGCAAATAAAGGGATGTCTAGGAGGTCAAGTTTAATTTAGGCGATCTCTATTATCAACTGGGAGATAAAAAAAGTCAGCGTTAGAATGGCTTCAAAAGAGCCTTTGAAACAGCAAAAAAAGATAGTGAGAAAATGAAGGAAATACAGGAAACTATAGAAGAAGTTAAAAATAGTCAAAAATAATATCTTTATCTTAGGAAAGGAAAGTTTTGATATGAGAAAATATTTGATTTTATTAGTATTAATTGCGAACTTAGGGATTGGGGATTCAAAGTTTTTCAGCAATGACAAGACAGGAAAGAGAAAATTTGGAAAAAAACAGATAAGCGAGGCTTATGATAAAGATGATCAAAAGAAATTACTGCTTCTGGTTACTAAATATGTAAACGAGTTTCCAAATAATGCGGATTATTTAAACAAACTGGGAGTTTTTATATGATAATTTGGATAATTATTCAGAAGCTGAAAAATACTATTTAAAGGCTATAGAAAGAGGAAATTATAATGCAATTTCAAATTTGGCTTATGTTTATTATGAAAAAGGAAGATTATGAGAAGGCTATAAAATATTATAAGGAATATCAGAAAATAGCAGATAATACTGATAATTATTTTTTTGGATTGGAGCATCTTATGAAGAATTGGAAGATTACAAAAAAATGCGAAGGAATGGTTTTTGAAAGTTACGAAATTTGAAAAGGATGGATCTTCAGAAAATAGATTAGGATTAATTGCTGAAAATGAAGGAAATCAAAAGGAAGCAATAAAATGGTATCTGGCTTCAATACAAAAAGGGCAATTTGTGGGCTTATGATAATTTGGCAATTTTGTATATTGATTTGGGAGATTATGATAATGCAGAAAAAAATTAGCAAAAAAAGGGATGAATTTGGCTAAAAATTCAGATGATGAGGATTTGAAAAAAAGGAATTCAATGAAACACTTGACATTATTCGAGCAAAAAGATAAATTTTTATAATTAACTAAATTTTTTTCAATAGAAGATTCATTAGACCTATTCGACAACCCTAAATTTTTTTATTTCCACAGGGGTCAGAGACCCCTTGTTTCAGAATATTCGTTTTATTAAATTTTAGAGTTTCCGAACAAGTCTATTATATTTTTTTGCAGGAGATTTGCAATTTTATGCTAATAAATATTGAAGCATAACCTTATTTTTTTAAATGAAATTGTGAGTGTATAAAAATTTTTTTGTGTAAATAGAACATATAAATATTTAATTTGCTAGATTTTCTATTAGTTTACACAAAAATTATAGACATCTCGAAATTGTTAATAACAGTTAATTTTTTTCAAAGATTAATAAAATAGATAGATTATATATATAATATATATTTTACAAAAATTAATGATTTTTGCTATAATAATTTTCATAAAAAAATAAAGTAAAAAAATTGAAACACTGGAGGAAATTATGTCATTATTAATTTTAGTCTTATCATTATTACTGATTATTGAAATTTTAGAAATTAAAGTCGTGCAAAGTGGAAAATATGTTGCCTTGAAAGTTTCTAGCAGTGATTTTTATTGGATTGGTAAATGATGGAAGAGTAATGGCTAGTTTTACTGAAAGATAATTGATAGAATCATAATAATAAAAAAACTATTTTTTTGTTTTTTTATAACTTTGAGGCGATTTATATTTAAATCGTCTTTTATTTTTTTATAAAAATAGGTAAAAAAATTTTTGTGAGATATGTGATAAAAATATATTCAAATAACTTTAAGTAATTATTTTTTTAATTTTTAAAGTTGGCTGATGTTTATTTATATAAAAAAATTTAGGAGAGTGAAAATCAATGGATGGAAAAAAAGAAGTAATAACTTGACAGAAGGTGCGGCTAGAGCGCCACATAGATCGTTATTAAAAGGATTGGGTTTCATAAATGACGAAATGGAAAAACCAATAATTGGGATTGCAAACTCATTTAATGAAATAATACCAGGGCATGTTCATTTGAAAAACTTGGTTCAATCTGTAAAAGATGGAATTAGAATGGCTGGAGGAGTTCCAATGGAATTTAATACAATTGGAATTTGTGATGGACTTGCGATGAATCACATTGGGATGAAATATTCGTTGGTTACAAGAAATATAATTGCAGATTCGATTGAAGCGGTTGCTATGGCTACTCCATTTGATGCGATTGTGTTTATGCCAAGCTGTGATAAAGTAGTGCCTGGAATGTTGATTGCTGCGGCAAGATTGAATATACCTTCAATATTTGTAAGTGGAGGAGCAATGCTTGCAGGAGTTTATAAAGGTAAAAAAATTGGATTAAGTAATGTATTTGAAGCGGTTGGAGCTTATAACACTGGGCAAATTACTATAAAAGAATTAAATTCTGTAGAAGAAATGGCTTGTCCGACTTGTGGATCATGTGCAGGAATGTATACTGCAAATACTATGAACTGTTTGACAGAAGCACTTGGAATGGGACTTCCAGGAAATGGAACTGTTCCAGCTGTATTTTCAGAAAGAGCAAGACTTGCTAAAAAAGCGGGAATGCAAATTATGGAAGTTTTAAAAGCAGATTTAAGACCAAGTGATATTTTAACAAGAGAAGCATTTGAAAATGCAGTTGCAGTAGATATGGCACTTGGAGGATCTTCTAATACAGCGTTACATTTACCTGCGATTGCTCATGAAGCTGGAATTGACTTGACTTTAAGTGACTTTAATGAAATTGCGCAAAAAACTCGTCAAATTTGTAAATTGTCACCATCTGGAGAATACTTCATTGAAGATTTGTATAGAGCGGGTGGAGTTACTGGAGTTATGAAGAGATTGCTTGAAAATGAAAGATTGCATGGAGATGCAAAAACTGTAGCATTGCAAACACAAGGAGAATTGGCAAAAGATGCATTCATTAATGATGACGATGTAATTAAACCTTGGGATAAGCCAGCTTACAAAACTGGAGGAATTGCTGTATTGAAAGGTAACTTGGCACCAAATGGGTGTGTTGTTAAAGAAGGTGCGGTAGATCCAGAAATGCTGCAACATACAGGACCTGCGAAAGTATTTAATAGTGAAGAAGAAGCCGTTAAAGCGATTGTTGGTGGAGAAATTGTAGCAGGAGATGTTGTAATTATTAGATATGAAGGACCAAAAGGTGGACCAGGAATGAGAGAAATGTTATCGCCAACAGCTATGATTGCAGGAATGGGTCTTGATAAAGATGTTGCGTTAATTACAGATGGAAGATTCTCTGGAGCTACGAGAGGTGCTTCGATTGGACACGTTTCGCCAGAAGCTGCTTCAGGTGGAAATATTGCGATTATTCAAAATGGAGATATTGTGGAAATTGATATTCCAAACAGATCAATTAATATTAAAATCTCTGATGAAGAAATTGAAGCTAGAAAAGCTAAATTGGAACCATTTAAACTTCAAGTAAAAGGATACTTGAAAAAATATGCTATGCATGTGTCTTCTGCAGATAGAGGAGCAATTGAAATTTTAGATTAGTAAATACCACATTACTGTTCGTCAGAAAAATAAACATTAGATGGAATTTGATATTGCTAACTTTAATCGTAATTATTAGGAAAATTTCAGAGGAGAAAAATCAAATGGTAAATGATAATGAAAAGTAAAAATTCTAAATGTTAAATTGACACAAGAAAAAAATAAAATCAATAGTAAATGTTACTTATTCACAGCCAGTTAGTTATTTTAGGAAAAATATAAAATTGGAAATGGATATTTTAAAGCCTAATAGAGAGGGGAAATATCCGACAGTATTATTTGTGCCGGGAGGGTCTTTTGCACACAGCTATAAGGAAAATTATTTGCAACAAAGATTAGAAATAGCTAAAGCAGGTTATGTAGTTGCAAGTATGGAATATAGGACTATTCCTGATGGAGTTTTTCCGCAAAGTCTGGAAGATGTGAAGGCAGCAATAAGATTTTTAAAGGCTAATGCTGATGAGTATGGAGTTGATAAGGGGAAAATAGCATTGATGGGTGAATCTGCTGGAGGTTATTTGGTAGCAATGGCAGGAGTCACAAGCGGAACTACGAATTTTGACAGGGGGGAGAATTTATCTGAAAATAGTGATGTGCAAGCAGTTATAGATATTTATGGTGTAACAGATTTTGGAGAAGTTGATTTTGATATTCCTGAAGATGTAGAAGAAGGTTATAGGGCGATACTTATGTCAGTAAAGTTCTGGCTAAATGATGTAAGGAATAATGTTGAATCTACAAATTCTATATCTTATATTTCACAAAAAAACGCCTCCATTTCTATTAATGCATGGAGATGCAGATACATTGGTTCTTCCGAATCAAACAGAAATTCTTCATAAAAGCGTTAATTGAAAAAAAGGTGTGGACTCAAAAAGATACATTGTTCCAGGAGCAGGACATTCAGATGAATATTGGTTTCAGCCTGAAGTTACAGAATTGATAATAGATTTCTTGAATAAAAAAATAAAAAAATATTTAAAATAAGACAGGGAGTGCCTAATAAATCAGAAGTAATTTTATTGGCATTAGTTGAAAGATAACAATGTTTAGTATAAATTATTTTTTTATTTGATTTATGAGGTAACTCCTTGTAAAAAAACTGAAAGAAAATTAGAGAAACAAAAATTGGAGAAGGTGAAAAAAATTGCATAAATTATATGATTTTTATGGAAGCTAGAGAACGATTAGGGGACAGTTATTGAAAAAGACGAAATTGATTCATAGCAATATTTTTTCTGATGAATCAGGAAACGATGTCTATATTAAACCTGAAAACTTACAAAGAACAGGTGCATTTAAAATAAGAGGTGCTTATAATAAAATTGCGAAATTGACGGAAGAAGAGAAAAAAAGAGGAGTAATTGCAAAGCATCGGCTGGAAATCATGCACAAGGTGTGGCATTAGCTGCTCAAAAAAATTAGGAATTAAGGCTGTAATTGTTATGCCTAAACATACGCCGCTTATTAAGGTTGAAGCGACTAGAAGATATGGTGCGGAAGTTATTTTGACTGGGGAAGTTTATGATGAGGCTTATGAGTATGCAAAAAAATTGCAGGAAAAAGAAGGGTACACTTTTGTGCATCCGTTTAATGACGAAGATGTAATTGAAGGGCAAGGGACTATTGCTTTAGAAGTTTTGGAGGAATTGCCTGATGCGGATATCATTTTGGTGCCAATTGGTGGAGGAGGACTTATTTCAGGAATTGCTTCAGCTGCGAAATTAAAAAATCCATTGATAAAAATAATTGGTGTTGAGCCAGAAGGTGCAGCGAGTGCATTGGAGGCTAGAAAAAGTCATCATGTGGTTGAACTTGATGAAGCAAATACAATTGCAGATGGAACAGCTGTTAAAAAAATTGGTGACATTACATTTGACTATATTGAAAAATATGTAGATGACATAGTTACTGTATCTGATTATGAGTTAATGGCGGCATTTTTGGTCTTGGTTGAGAAACATAAAATTGTTGCGGAAAATTCGGGAATTTTGGCTGTAGCAGGATTGAAAAAATTGAATGTTACAGGGAAAAAGATAATTTCAATAATAAGTGGTGGTAATATAGATGTATTAACTATTTCATCTATGATTAATAAAGGATTGGTAGCTAGAGGAAGAATTTTTACATTTGCAGTTGATTTGCCTGACAAACCAGGACAATTGGTGGCTGTATCGCAAATTCTTTCGGAACAAAATGCGAATGTAATTAGACTTGAACATAATCAGTTTAAGAATTTAGACAGATTCCATGAAGTTGAATTGCAAGTTACAGTTGAAACAAATGGAGAAGAACATATTAATAAAAATAACTCAAGAATTTGAGAAAAAAAGGATATATAATTAGAAGATTGAATGCACAAGCAATGATTGATGATTAGAAAAATAAAAAAATTAAGAAAAGGTGGTTGAAACAATGAGTGAAACTAAGATGATAAACGGTGGTAGAATTTTACTAGAATCGCTACACAGATTAGGAATAACAGATATTTTTTTGGATATCCGGGAGGAGCGGTAATTCCAATATTTGATGAAATTTATAGTTATGACAAAATAAATTACTATTTTGCAAGACATGAGCAAGGATTGTCACATGCAGCAGATGGTTATGCGAGAGTTTCTGGAAAAAGTAGGAGTTTGTCTTGCGACTTCAGGGCCTGGTGCGACAAATATGGTTACAGGAATAATGACAGCACATATGGATTCTGTACCAATGATTGCGATAACTGGACAAGTTAGATCAAATTTATTGGGAAGAGATGCTTTCCAAGAAACTGATACAGTTGGAATTACAATGCCAATTACAAAATGTAATTATTTGATTCAAAATATAAAAAGAAATACCTAGAGTTGTAAAAGAGGCTTACTACATTGCGACAACAGGTAGACCAGGACCAGTTCTTATTGATATTCCAAACGATATTCAAGTTCATCAAATTCCATATGAAGAATTTGAGAGATTATTTGATGAAAAAATTGAATTGGAAGGATATTCACCAACTTATGAAGGACATCAAGGTCAAATTAAAAAGAGCAATTAAATTGATAAAAGAAGCGAAAAAACCGTTGATAATTGCAGGAGCGGGAGTTTTGAAATCGAAAGCGTCTAAAGAATTGTTTGACTATGCTGAAAAGACACAAACACCTGTGGCTACGACATTACTTGGATTGGGAGCATTTCCTGAATCGCACGAATTATCTCTTGGAATGTTAGGAATGCACGGAACTGTACCAGCGAATTATGCGACAGATGAAGCAGATTTAGTAATTGCGGCTGGAATTAGATTTGATGACAGAATTGCTGGAAATCCTAATAAATTTATTGAAAATGCAAAAGTTATTCACATTGATATTGATCCAGCTGAAATTGATAAGAATAAAAGGGCTGATGTGCCAATTGTTGGGGATTTAAAACATGTATTGACTGATATTAATGCTGAAATTGAGCCACAAACTCACGAAGAATGGGTTAAAAAAGTTGTTGAATGGAAAAAAGAATATCCATTAGGACATAGAGAAGTTGGAGAAGATAAATTGCTTCCACAAGAAGTTCTAAAAGCAATTGACGATATTTTGCAAGGGGATACAATTGTTGTAACTGATGTTGGTCAACACCAAATGTGGGCTGCTCAATATTTCACTTACAAAAATCCTGATTCAATCGTAACTTCAGGAGGAGCTGGAACAATGGGATTTGGACTTCCTGCGGCAATTGGAGCACAAATTGGAGCACCTGATAAAAAAGTTGTTTTAATCGTTGGAGATGGTGGTTTCCAAATGACATTACAAGAATTAATGATGATTAAACAATATAATTTGCCAGTAAAAGTTGTTATCTTGAACAATTCTTACTTGGGAATGGTTAGACAATGGCAAGAATTGTTTAAAGACAGAAGATATTCATTCGTTGATTTGGAAATAAATCCAGACTTCATTAAAATTGCAGAAGCGTATGGAATTAAAAATGCAAAACTTACAAACAAAGAAGATTTGAGAACAAAATTGAAAGATTTAATATTATCTGATGAAGGTGTGTTAATCGAATGTGTTGTTGAAAAAGAAGAAAATGTATTCCCGATGATTCCAGCAGGAAAAACTGTAAGTCAAATGATCGGAAAGAAAGGTGTGTTAGAAAATGAATAGAGAGCATGAAATTTTAATAATTGCAAAAAATACTGATGGAATTGTGTCGAGAATAATGTCTTTATTCAATAGAAGAGGATATTCTGTTTTAAAAATGACAGCAGGAGTTACAAATAAACCTGGTTATGCGAGATTGACAATGACAGTAGAAGGAGACGACAAAACATTAAATCAAATTCAAAAACAAGTTTATAAAATTGTGGATGTTGTAAAAGTAAAAGTTTTCCCAGTTGAAAAATGTTATCAGAAGAGAATTGATGTTAATAAAAGTGAAATCTGATCCCAGAAACTAGAGCACAAATCGTTCAAGTTGCGGATATTTACAGAGGAAAAAGTTTTAGATGTATCGCCAACTTCATTAGTTATTGAACTTACAGGAAATGTGAAAAAAAATTGCGTGGATTTGTGGAAATTATGCACAATTATGGAGTTTTGGAAATTGCAAAAACTGGGGTTGTAGCGATGAGTCGTGGAGAAAAATTGTAGAATTTTAGAAATTTTGAATTGAATTTTGGAATTTTAGGATTGAGTATCAATGAATATAAATATTGATTATTTTGTTAAAAATAGAGAAATATTGTAATAGCACAGAAAGAAGGTACAGAAAATGAGTGTGAGTCAGCATTGGGAAAAGGAAAAGTATGAAAAAAATGCACGGTTTGTTTCGGATTATGGAAAGGAACTGATTGAATGGCTGAATCCGAAAAAGGATGAATATATTTTGGATTTAGGCTGTGGAGATGGTGTATTGACTAAGGAAATTTCAAAATATGGGTGCAAAGTTTTGGGACTAGATGGAAGTCAGAAATTTGTTGAAGCGACTAGAAAATTGGGAGTTGATGCGATACAAGGCGATGCACAGAATATGAATTTTGAAAATGAATTTGATGCAATTTTTTCCAATGCGGCACTTCATTGGATGACAAATCCTGATAAAGTTTTGGAAGGTGTGGCAAAAGCACTCAAAAAAGGTGGACGATTTGTGGTCGAAATGGGATGTAAAGGAAATGTGGAAAAAATAGAAAATGCAATGTTTGAAGTTGCAAGAATACATAATTTTAAAGCTGTAAAATGCTGGTTTTTTCCGACAGAAAAAGAGGAAACAGAATTACTTAATAAATATGGCTTAAAAGTGAAAAGAATGATAAGTTTTTCTCGTCCAACTTTACTTCCTACAGGGATAAAAGGATGGCTACAAACCTTTTCTGCACCTGCTTTTGTGAATATTCCGAAAGAAATGCACGAAAAAAATTGATTGATGAAATAGCTGAAAAAAAGTGGAAAAAGAGCTTGAAAAAAATGAAAATGGACAAATTATAGCTGATTATGTAAGATTGAGATTTGAAGCTGTGAAGAAATAGTAAATTTTTGTTTTTAAAGTAAACTTTTTTTAGAGTGAATATTTTTGAAAGAAATTTTTAAATTTGATAAATTGAGATATAGAAAATAAAAAGAGTTAAACAGAAAAATTAATTTACAAGGAGAATAAGACAATGAAAACGCATATTAAAATATTCGATACAACACTAAGAGATGGAGAACAAACACCAAGAGTTAATCTTAATGCTGAAGAAAAATTAAGAATTGCAAAACAATTGGAAAGTTTGGGAGTGGATATAATTGAAGCTGGATTTGCTGTGGCATCGCCTGGAGATTTTGAAGCTGTAAAAATGATTGCTGAAAATGTAAAAAATTCAACAGTTTGTAGCTTGTCAAGAGCTGTGAAAAAAGATATTGAAGCGGCAGGAGAAGCACTAAAAGGTGCGGCAAAACCAAGAATTCATACATTTATTGCAACTTCGCCTATTCATAGGGAATTTAAGTTGAAAATGACAAAAGAGCAAATTCTTGAAAAAGTAAAAGAAATGGTAGAACTTGCAAAATCGTTTGTTGATGATGTTGAATTTTCTTCAGAAGATGCGACTAGAACAGAAAAAGAATTTTTGGTAGAGGTGTATGAAACAGCTATAAAAGCTGGAGCAACTACATTGAATGTACCTGATACTGTAGGTTACAGAACTCCAAATGAAATGTTTGAACTTATAACTTATTTGAGAAAAAATGTAAAAGGAATTGAAAATGTTGATATTTCTGTGCATTGTCACGATGATTTGGGACTTTCTGTAGCAAATTCAGTTGCAGCAATTCAAGCTGGAGCAACTCAAATTGAATGTACAATTAACGGACTTGGAGAAAGAGCTGGAAATACTTCACTTGAGGAAATTGCAATGATTTTGAAAACAAGAAAAGATTTATTTGAAGAATATTACACAAATATTGACTCAAAACAAATTTACCCAACAAGTAAATTAGTAAGCCTTTTGACAGGGGTTACAACACAGCCAAATAAGGCAATCGTTGGAGCAAATGCTTTTGCACACGAATCAGGAATCCATCAACACGGAGTTTTGGCAAATCCTGAAACTTATGAAATTATGAGTCCTGAATCTGTAGGAAGAAATCCAGATAGCTTGGTACTTGGAAAACATTCTGGAAAAACATGCCTTTGTACAAAAAAAGTTAGAATCTTTAGGATTTGACCATGTTGGAAGTGACAGAGTAGAAGAATTATTCGCACAATTTAAAAAATTAGCAGACAAGAAAAAATATGTTTTAGATGAAGATATTATCGCATTAGTCGCTGGAGATGCAGCAAAAATCGAAGGAAGAATCAAATTAACTCACTTTGAAATTTCAAGACAGGAAGGTAAAAAACCAAAAGCTACAGTTACAATCGACTTAGATGGAGAAAAATTGGTTAAAGAAGCACTTGGAGATGGACCAGTTGATGCGGCTTACAATGCAGTAAACTTAGCAGTGAATGACACTTTTGTCTTAGAAGAATATAAATTGGAAGCAATTACAGGAGATACAGATGCACAAGCACAAGTTGTTGTTATAATTGAAAAAAATGGAAACAGATTTATCGGTAGAGGACAAAGTACAGATGTGGTTGAGGCTAGTATTAAGGCTTATATTAATGGTATAAATAGACTTTATAATAAGTAATTTTAAAAGGGAGGGGATTTTGATGGGAATATCAAATAATTACATTAATGAAATAAAGAAAATACTTAAAAATGCTAGACAAAAAGCATATACTGCTATAAATTCGGCTATGGTGGAAGCATATTGGGAAATTGGAAGAAGAATTGTAGAAGAAGAACAGCGAGGAAAAGAAAGAGCTGAATACGGGAAAGAAATATTACAAAATTTATCTAAAGGAACTTACAGAAGAATTTGGAAAAGGGATATAGCTATAGAACATTAAGAGAAATAAGACAATTCTATCTTATGTTTTCAGATTTTGAGAAATGGCGAACAGTGTCCGCCAAATTGACATGGTCTCATTTTCAGAAAGTTTTAAGAGTTTCCAATGAGAAGGCTAGAATATTTTATTTGACGGAAGCAGCAGAAAATATGTGGTCTGTAAGAACTTTGGATAGGAATATATCTACACTCTACTATGATCGTATTGTTGCAAGTATTGATAAAAAAATTGTCGAAAATGAAATGAAAGAGAAGACAAAAAAACTACAAAGCAGAAAGAATTTATAAAAAAATCCAGTAGTTTTTGGAGTTTTCTAGATTTACCAACAAATATGTCTTATACAGAAAATGAATTAGAAAAAGCATTAACAGACGATATTCAAAAATTTATGATGGAACTTGGAAAAGGTTTTGCATTTGTGGAAAGGCAACAGCATATTCGTACAGAAAATTCAGATTTTTTTATATTGATTTGGTATTTCTATAACTATATTTTTGAAATGTTTTTGTTATAGTAGAGTTAAAAAAACAGAAAAAAATTAACACATCAGGATATTGGACAACTTGATATGTATGTAAGAATGTATGATGACTTAAAAAAACAGGAAAAATGATAATCCAACAATAGGACTTCTTCTTTGTACGGAAACAGACAGAACTATTATAAAGTATTCGGTTTTGAATGATAATAAAAACCTTTTTGCAAGTAAATATATAAATTATCTGCCTAGTGAAGAGGAATTAATAAATGAAATAGAAAGGCAGAAGACATTGTTTGAAAGTAGAAAAGAATAATGAAGTGGAATATTAATTAGAAAAATTGATTACGGAGAGAAGGAAATTTAAAAAAATGAAAACAATAATTTTTTTCACACCCATGGAATGGAAGTTTCAATAAAGCAATTTTTAGATAAAGTAGTGGAAAAGTTGGAGGAAACAAAAAGAAAAAAATATACGATTATAGATTTGAATAAAGATGGATTCAATCCTGTGATGACTGAAAAAGATTTGGAGTTGTATTCGCAAGGAAAAAAAGTGCTGATCCTTTAGTTCTGAAATATCAGGAAATTTTTGAAAAAAATACAGATGAATTAATATTGATTTTTTTCCGATTTGGTGGATGTCGTTACCTGCGATATTAAAAAGGATTTCTTGGATAAAGTTATGTTGAGAGGATTTGCTTATGAAAGTGGGAAATATGGAATAAAAAGGACTTTTACCAATAAAATCGGCTAAATTGATTACAACGGCTGAAGCACCAAGAGTTTTTTTATTAAATATAATGGGGTTTGGAATGACGATGAGAAAAGGCGAATCTTGGTGGAGTCGGAATAAAAAAACACAAAATGGATTCATTATAGTTTAAGAGCAAAAGGAAAAAGATGAAGACAGGAAGAAATTTCTTGAAAAAGTTGGGGAAATTTGTGAGTGAATAGAAATTGAATCGACATTTATTTTTATTTAGAAAGGAGAAAAAAATGAAGGCAAAAAAAGTTGGATTATTAAATTTCTGGTGGTTTTTGTGGGACTAATTGTGATATTTTTTTAATTTATGCTCATTATGAGTACAGGCATATTAAAATTAGGACAATTGAGGTAAAAAGTCAAAAAGATATTCCAAAAAGAATTTGATGGGAAAAGAGTGCTGTTTGTGGCGGATTTTCAGTATGATACGATGACACGGTTTAATAGAAAGCAGCAGAAAAAGGCAATTGAACTGATTAATGCACAAAAAAAGGATATGATTCTTTTAGGTGGAGATTATGCGACTTGGGAGAAAAACATTCCTAAATTTTACGAAGATGCTAAAAATATTAAAATTCCTGAACTTGGAGCATATGCGATTTATGGAAATCATGAGTATCCAGGTGAAAAGGAAACTGCTGAAAATATGAAAAAAATGGGATTTAATCTGCTTACAAATGAAAATAGAAAAGTAATGATAAATAATGAGAAAATATACATCGCTGGAGTGACTGACTTGTGGCATGGAAAACCTAATGCGAAAAAAGCTCTTGAAGGTACGAAAAAAGAAGACTTTGTGTTATTTTTAACTCATAATCCTGAATATTTTGAGCAAATGTCGGAAGCTGAAAAGGAAAAAACTGATATGATTTTAGCAGGACACACCCACGCTGGACAGGTTACTTTTTTTGGAAAAATTATTATGTCGGCAGTTAAGGATAAGAAAAAATATGGCTACGGAATGAAAGAATACAGCGGACATAAAATTTATATTACTTCTGGAGTTGGTGGTGCTTTTCTTGAGATGTTTATTCGATTTTTTGCACAGCCTGAAATTGTGATTTTTGAGTTGAAGAGAATTAATTAAAATTTGGAAGTGGTGTGGTATGGAAGATAAAGAATTAAAAGAAAGTTAGCGAAAAGATATTTTTGAAAAAAATTAAAAAAAAATATTATGAAACAGCAAAAAGAAATGATTGTTGCAAATGCTTCAGTCAATGCTTCAAAAAGAAATAAAAAAATAACAGATAGCAAAAATTGAAGGAATTCCGTATATTCCAAAAAGGGAGAAAAAAATTCCAACAAATTCAGAAGGGAAACAGTTTATGTTTCTTGCACAGATAAATTGTGCTGACTTAAAAGGTCTAGAAGATTTTCCAAAAGAAGGAATTTTTGCAATTTTGGGTTTTGGGAGATGACTTGATGGGATTAGATTTTTGACAACAGTACAAATCGGAATGGTTTTTGATGTAATTTATTATGAAAAAAATTGAAGATTACTATTCGGAAGATGAGTTTAAGAAAGATGTATAATCCTTACAGATATGACCCAGCATGGGACTTTTTTTGATAGCACATCATCCTTGCAAAATGGAATTTTTCTTTGGGAAAACAAAAAGAGAATTTAGATTATGACTTTTTAGATATTTTATTTGAAAAAGTATGGGAAGAAGAAAAATTTTTAAATTTGATGAAAAAGATAAATTGTCTGAAGAAGTGGAAGAAATTTATGGATATGAATTTTATGAAGAAAAATATTGGCACAAAAATGTAATGGATTTCCATTTTTTTCACACAATCTGAACCAAGAAAAGGGTGAGGAAATAAATGAATACGATACTTTATTATTTCAAATTAATAGTGGAAAAGAAATAATGATTGGAGATTGTGGAGTGATGAATTTCTTTTATTAATCGTGAAAAAGTTGAAAAATAGAGACTTTTTCAGATGTTTTTCTACAATTGGGACTGCTATTAATTTTTATAAGAATAGAAAGTTGGGAAAAATGGATATAAAAACTATAAATTATGAATATTTTTTTAGATTTATCAGTAAGAATGACACATCACTCAAATGCGATTGAAGGAAATACATTGACACTAAATGAAACGGCTACAATTATTTTGGATAGTACAATACCTGGAAGCAAGAGTGTATCGTGAGGTTTTTGAAGTTTTGAAATCATAAGAAAGCAATTGATTATATGTATGACTGAACTTGAAAATGAGCAAAAAAATTAGATATTTATGTGATTAAAAAAATATAAATAAGGAAATTTTAGACAGGTTAAACGATAATGCTGGAAATTTTTAAAAAAATAGCAGTAATGCAATAATTGGTGCAGATTTTTGAAACTTCTACACCAAGTCAAGCACCAGTTCTTACAAAAAAATTGGATTGAAAAACTTGAATTATAGGTTGGAATTGTGTAAAACTGATGATGAAAAGTTGTCAGAAATATTAAATTCTCATATAGAATTTGAGAGAATTCATCCTTTTAGCGATGGAAATGGACGAACAGGAAGGCTGATTATGCTGTATTTGTGTTTTCAGGAAAAATATAAGTCCGTTTGTGATTGAAAAAAATGATAGAGCATTGTATATGAACTATTTAAGGGAACAAAATGCAGATATTATTTTTAGATAAAGTAAAAGAATTGCAAGAATTTGAAAAAGAAACGAATGGAACAATTTTAAATAGGTTAATAAATAAAAAAATATAAATAAAAAAATTTGGAGAGAAAAATCGGAGGAGAAAAAAATGTCAGAAATTAAAAAAATAAAGAGAAAAAAACCAAAAAAACTTTGTTTGATAAAGTTTGGGAAAAAAACATGTGATTACGGGAGAACCTGGAGAAGCACAACTTTTGTATATTGATTTGCACTTGATTCATGAAGTTACTTCGCCACAAGCGTTTTCAGGATTGAGAATTGCAGGGAGAAAGGTTAGAAGACCTGACTTGACATTTGGAACAATGGATCACAATACGCCAACAATTATGGCTGACAGAATGAATATTAAAGATAAAGTTTCAAAGGCACAGTTGGATGCATTGTCGGCAAACTGTAAAGAATTTGGAATTGAATTGGTTGATATGTTTAATGAAAATAATGGAATTGTGCATATGGTTGGACCTGAACAAGGGTTGACACAGCCTGGAAAAACTGTAGTTTGTGGAGATAGCCATACTGCGACTCATGGAGCTTTTGGAGCTTTGGCATTTGGAATTGGAACAAGTGAAGTGGAACATGTTTTGGCAACACAGACAATTTGGCAAAAGAAACCAAAAACAATGGGAATTGAAATAACTGGTGAATTGCAAAAAGGTGTTTATGCGAAGGATATAATCTTGCATATTATTAAAACTTACGGAATTGGGCTAGGAAATGGATATGCATTTGAGTTTTTTGGAGATACAATAAGAAATATGTCAATGGAAGGAAGAATGACAATTTGTAACATGGCAATTGAAGGAGGAGGAAAATCAGGAATTATCGCACCTGACGAAACTACTTTTGAATATGTAAGAGGAAGAAGATTTGCACCAAAAGGCGAAGAATTTGATAAAAAAGTGGCTGAATGGAAAGAATTGTACACAGATTCTGTAGATGCATTTGACAAATACATAAAAGTTGATGTTTCGAACCTTGAACCGCAAGTAACTTGGGGAACAAACCCTGAAATGGGAATTGGAATAAGTGAAAGATTCCCTGAAATTAAAGATGTAAACTATGAAAGAGCATACAACTACATGGGACTTACACCAGGAGGATCACCTTACGACATTCCATTAAAACATGTATTTATCGGATCTTGCACAAATGGAAGATTAGCCGACTTAGAAATTGCAGCAAAAATTGTAAAAGGGAAAAAAGTTGCTCCAAACATTACAGCAGTAGTCGTTCCAGGATCACAACTTGTTAAAAAAAGCAACTGAAGAAAATGGAATTGCACAAATATTCAAAAGACGCAGGATTTGAGTGGAGAGAAGCTGGATGTTCAACTTGTTTAGGAATGAACCCAGACTTAATTCCAAGCGGAGAACACTGTGCATCAACTTCAAACAGAAACTTTGAAGGAAGACAAGGAAAAGGGGCAAGAACTCACTTAGTAAGTCCAGCAATGGCAGCAGCAGCTGCAATTTATGGGAAAATTTGTGGATGTTAGAGAATTAGATGAAGTGAAATAGGAATTTTTAGTATAAAAGGAAACGATATATTATGAAAGTAAAATTGATGAATTTTTAGCAAGATATTAATTTTTATTATATTATGTTTTAATATTGATTCTTTTACAATTTTAGATATTTTTTTACCAGTACAATGCTAATTTTAATTTATTCAATTTTAAATTCAATTAATATTTTTGATAACAAAAATGAAAAATAGATTATGAAAAATTGGTATTTCAAAGGTGCAACAGGATTATATCTTCAAAGAGATCTTCTTTTTCTGGATAATGAAAATTTTTTTAACAGTTAAAAATTTTATCAATATTATTCATAATTTTGGTATTCTACATTATAAAGATGAATTTAAAAAAATAAGAACCTAAAAAAATATTTTGATATTCTTTTATTAATTTCTGCTATAAAGTACATATATTTAAAAATTTTTTTATGTTTAATTTTATTATTTATTCATTATTTTTATATGTTTTCATTTATAGTAAAAGTATATTTTATTGATATTATAATAATAATATAAGGGAAATATGCGATTTAAAAAAATAAAAAAAGTAATTATTATATTTATTTTGTTTATTATTTTGTGTATAATTATTAGAATAAAAAAGTAATTTTTAGGAGATATGCAATGGGAAAAAAATAAAAATAGTATAGAAGATATTAAAAAAATATCGTTTCCAATACAAAAAGAATTTATCACCATTTTTTAAATCAAAAGGAATAGGTACTTATGATCTTATAGTTGAAAACTTCTGCATTTAAAAATGGGAAGAAAATAAATTGGCGACACCATTTTTTTAAATTTTTATTGTATATACTTCAGAAGATTTATAGCAAAACAAGATACCTTAGACCATAAAAAAATCAAAATAAAAACAAGGAGAATAAAAATATGAAACCATTTACAAAATATGAAGGAACAATTGTTCCGATAATGAATAACAACATAGATACAGATCAATTAATTCCCAAACAATACTTGAAAAGTGTTGAAAAAACAGGATTTGGAAAACATGTTTTCGATGAGTGGAGATATAACGAAGACGGATCTGACAATATGGATTTTAATTTGAATAAGCCAGAATACAAAAATGGAACAATTTTGATTACTGGAGAAAATTTTGGTTGCGGATCGAGTAGAGAACACGCTGCTTGGGCATTGCAAGATTATGGAATTCATGTAATCGTGGCTGGAGGATATTCAGGAATTTTCTACATGAACTGGTTAAATAACGGCCATTTGCCAATAACATTGCCAGAAGCAGATAGAATCGAATTATCAAAATTGTCTGGAGATGCGAAAGTTACAGTTGATTTGGAAAACAATAAATTGATTGCGAATGGAAAAGAATATGTTTTTGAGTTGGAAGAAAGCTGGAAACAAAGACTACTTAAGGGACTGGATTCAATTGGATTGACTTTACAGCATGAAGATGAAATTAGAAAATACGAAGAAAGTCATAAGTAGTTAAAAAAGGAGTAAAAATGAAAAATTGGGAAATCATAGATGGAGAGCATACTCGTAAAGTGATGTGGATAAATCATGAAATAGAAATGAAATTGTACTGTAATGGTGAAGATGACATTGATGAAGAAAAAAATTGATGAAATAAAAAGTCGAAGAAATGGTTGAAAAATTTTAGAAAAGAAAGAATACTGGGATACAAAGTGTAAAAATTTGTTTGCTGATGAATTTGTTGACTGGTTTAATGAGGAAAAATGGGTAAAAGCCTGAATATGCCGAAATTTACTATGAAACAAAGAGTATTGATGAAGTGGATTACTTAAAAATCATTGGAAAAAGAAGATACAGAAGAAATTATGAAGAATAATTTTTAACGAAAGAAGCATTTAAAAAGTTGCTTGATAATGAAGATATGGAAATAGTAATTGATTATAGTGAGGTAGAAGAAAAATTCTAATTTTACAATAGCTATGCATGAAAAAAATTATTTTTGTTGATAAAATGTTTTTATGCTTGTTGTAATTTTTAATGGTGAAATAGACGAGTATTATATGGACTAACTTTTCTTAAATTTTTTAGAAAGGAAAAATCAGATATGGAAATTCAGGATTTTTTCGAGAAAGTTCACATAGCAGTTATTTTTAAAGAATGGTATGGGAAAAGTTATTTGGAAAGGTGAAGAAATACGAGTAAGTCTAACAATTTCAAAAAAATGTGATAATGTTGAACTTGAAAAAGAAAAATGCTTAAAATTTTTGGAAGAATTGTATCTTAATCAGGATGAATGGAATAAAAAGTGAAAGATACGATGGTTAAGTATTTTTTTATGATGTGCTGAATGATGATTTTTGATGATGGAGCATTTCCAGAGTATCCAACTTGCTATGATATGTTATTTGAAATTTTTAAAAGACGATTTTTACAAAAAGAAGAAGCTGAAAAAGGCATATAAAAATAATATATTTCCAATAGACAAGTTTTAAAAAAATATATTTTTTTGTTGAAAGTATTGAAATAACAAGTGAAGGAAATTTTTTTATTTTTGAAGTAGTTGATGATTATATAGTTGTGGGGGATAATTGGATTTGGTTAAAAGGAACATTGATAAAGGGATTTTTGGTCGTAAATTTTAATGCTCTTTTTGAGTTTGTTGTTGATTTGGAATTAAACGATAAATTTTCTACGATATTTAGAGAGAAGACAAAAAAATACATTCAATGTGGTTAAGCAAGTGGGGAGAGCCAAGAGAAGGATTGGCAAAATTTTATTATAGTAATCATAATTTAGCAATAACTGGAAATTATAAAGCTGGGAAAAAAAGAGGAATTTGGAAATTCTATGATGAGGATGGGAAATTGACTAAAAAGGTTAATTATGTTAATGATGTTGCTGAGGAAGAAGTTGTTTATTGAAATAATAGAATAAAAAAATTAGAAAGAAAAATTTAAAAAGATGGCAGAAAAAGTCAAAAAGACAATTAAAAATGGAAGAATATTTTTAAACAAAATGGGATAGAGTATGATAAAAATTTTTGTTTATGGTATTAATTAAAAAAAGAAAGAAATTTTGAATTTGTAACTGAAATTTTTTTGTATTTTTGCGAAGGGAGAATATTGATTTATGTTTTCAATATTAGGTGCAGTATTATTTGGAGTTATAGCAATTATGACAGTTTCTTTGTTGCCTGCGGTTTGCCTCTGGGCGAATTTACAATGGGTGGACAACATAAAATCTTACCTAAGAAATTTAGAGTTATGGCAGTCATTTCAGTGGCTATTCAAATTTTTGCAATGATAATTATTTTGCAAGCCGGAGGTTTTATTTCCTTGTGGCTGTCTTTTAAGGTTACTAAATATATTTGTTTCTTCTTTGCTGCCTACCTATCTCTGAATACTATTATGAACATGATTTCAAAAAGCAGGAAAGAAAAATATGTTATGACTCTGCTTTCACTTATAACCGGAATATGTTTTTGGATAACGGCATTTCAGATGTAGTATGTAAAATGAGGATAATCTATAGTGCGTCAAATTGGAAGTTGTTTTGATGAAAATTTATAGTGGAACATCTGTCAGAAATGGTAGATGTTTTTCTTTTGGCTTGGATTGTTTCGGAACTAAGTGTGATGGGAATTTTCTGAACAATAATAAGAGTAAAAATAAACATTGACATCAATCTATGTATAGTGTATAATACTAAACATAGACAACTATCTATGTAAAGGAGAAAATATGAATACAATAGACGTAGCATTAATTTGTAAAGCTCTGGGAGATAGTAACAGATTGCAGATTATCCAAATGCTCTCCGATGGGGAAAAATGCGGTTGTAAACTATTGGAGGCATTTGAAATTACACAGCCAACACTATCTCATCATATGAAAATTTTAAATGAATGTGGATTGGTGAATTACTGGAAAGAAGGTAGATGGCATCATTATTCCTTGAATTGTGAGACCTTGAATACTTTTAAAACTTTTGTTGAAGGATTATCTTGCTACAAAGAAGAAAGTGGGTGCAGTCAATGATGATTTGGGATTTTATTCAAAACCAGATTCTGGGAATGAAGTGGATGAATACACTAATTGGAAATCTATTAAAGAAAGCGAGAATTGATACTTCAGGTAGAATAGGGGGAAGTGTACAGTTTTTCCTATATGATGTTTTGAAGATTACTATACTACTTTGCATCTTGATTTTTATGATTTCATATATTCAAAGCTACTTTCCACCAGAGCGAAGCAAGAAGCTTATGGGGCGTTTTCATGGGGTATGGGCAAACTGTATTGCAGCATTGCTTGGCACAGTGACACCATTTTGTTCATGCTCGTCTATTCCACTTTTTATCGGATTTACCAGTGCGGGGCTTCCATTAGGTGTGACATTTTCCTTTTTGATTTCATCGCCAATGGTAGACTTAGGGAGCCTTGTTTTACTGATGAGTATCTTTGGTTCTAAAGTTGCTATCATATATGTGATTGTAGGGCTTGTTATTGCGGTGATAGGTGGAACGATTATCGAAAAATTGGATTTAGAAAATGAAGTGGAAGAATTTGTTCGAAAAGCGAATGCAGTCGATATCGATATGGATGACCCGACGCAAAAAGAAAGGATTTCTTTGGCAAAACAACAAGTTATAGACACGTTTAAGAAAGTATTTCCCTATATTTTGATTGGCGTTGGAATAGGAGCTGTTATTCACAATTGGATTCCAAAGAGTTGGGTAGAAAAGATTCTTGGCAATAATAATCCATTTGGTGTAATTCTGGCAACACTGGTTGGTATTCCTATGTATGGAGATATTTTTGGCACGATACCAGTAGCAGAGGCACTACTTGCAAAAGGTGCACAGCTTGGAACAATTTTAAGCTTTATGATGGGTGTAACTACACTTTCCTTACCGTCAATAATTATGCTTAGAAAAGCAGTAAAACCGAAGTTAATTTGGATTTTTTTATTGTAATATGTGCTATTGGAATTGTTATTGTAGGGTATTTCTTTTAATAAAAATTCAGTATTTATTAGTTTAGAAAAATATAAGAAAAAAAGGAGATTGAAATTATGAGCTTTATTTAGAAAGAAAAAAAGAAGAAAAAGGAAATGGTTAAGGAACAATCTAACTGCACATGTGGAGGAACTTGTAATGAAGAAAGTGTTGAGGCAGTGAAGGAAACTCTTTCATCAGGAGCAAGTGTCAAAGTTCTCGGCGACTGGTTGTGATAAATGCAATGCATTGGAGAAGAATGTGAAAGAAGCACTTAGCGAACTTGGCATGACGGATGAAGTTGATCATGTTACTGATTTTGGTCAGATTGCAGCAATGGGAGTTATGAGCACACCTGCTCTGGTTATTGATAATAAAGTTGTTTCAATGGGGAAAGTATTAAGTAAGGATGAAGTGATAAAGGCATTAAAGAAAATAAGGGGATAGGTATGAAGAAAGTAGCGTTCATTTGTGTCCATAATTCATGCAGAAGTCAGATTGCAGAAGCATTGGGAAAGCATTTTGCATCCGATGTATTTGAAAGTTATTCTGCTGGAACAGAAACAAAGCCACAAATCAATCAGGATGCAGTTCGTATTATGAAAGAAATATATGGTATTGATATGGAGAAAGCACAGTATTCAAAGCTAATTTTGGATATACCAGAGCCGGATATTGTTATTTCTATGGGATGTAATGTTGGATGTCCTTTCATTGGAAGACCATTTGATGATAACTGGGGATTGGATGACCCGACTGGAAAATCAGATGAAGAATTCACTGAAATAATCAGCCGGATAGAACTTAAAATAAAGAATTTGATAGATAGAATGAAATAGACAACTCCCAGTTTACAAAGAAAAGAAAAAAATAGATTTCTGAGAAAATATCTACAATAAAAGCTGGAGGTGTATTGTTAATTTGAAAAAGTTTATGAAACAAAAATTGACTAATTTAGCTGTTGGAGAATTAGTGGCGTAGTAGTATTCTGGATAAATTTTTTTCCTGTTCAAAAATTGATTATTACTACAAAATCTCTAATTTCTATTTCTTTCTCCTTATTTATACTAAGTTTTATTCTTGTACAGGGCTCTATTTTTTTGGTGTATTTTGATAAAAAGAATTTCAAAACCAGGATTTGCTGCAAAAATATACAGGCAAGATTTACAATAAACTAAAGATATTAGATGTAATTTTTGCTATGCATGGGAGTCCTAGTGATAATATTAAATTCCAGTACGTTTTTTTACAATGATTGTCTCTTTTTGCTATTTGGATATTTGCTGTGATAGAGTGGGTAAATTACTATAAATTACAATTATCGTATAGTCTTAATCCTGTCGTTTTATTAAAATACATAATACAGAGAAAATTAAGAAAAAGTAGAATAGCAAAATGAAATTGACAATAGTTTTGATTTTTGAAATATATGGAGAAACATTGGAAGAGGCTCATAAAAATTTTAAGACAAAGATTGTCGATGGGCAAAAAACGGAATTTGTGCCAGATGGGAAACCAGGGATTCCGCCTAAAAACAGCAAGTTTTCATTGGTAAATTATCCATCAAAATTAGGAGAAATGCCAATGTACATTACAGCAAAAGAAAATAACGGGAAAAAATATCCAGCAATTATATATTTAAACGGTGGATTTGGTGGAATTGGAGATAGCAAATTTGATTGGGATGAAGAATCACCTAAAAATAATTATCAAGGAGCAGATGCATTTAAAAGAGATGATTTTGTACTTGCAATACCAAGTGTTAGAGGAGAAAATGCAAATCCTGGAAAATATGAAATGTTTTATGGGGAAATTGAAGACTTGGAAGAAGCTAGAAAATATGTGGCATCACTTCCTTATGTTGATTCAAATAGAATTTATCTCGTTGGACACAGTACAGGTGGAACAAAGACATTGCTTTTGAGCGAATATTCAAAAGGTTTTCGAGAAGTTTTTGCAATGGGTGCTTTGCCAGATTTCTTTTGGGCGACAGAAAAACCGGATGAATATGGGGGAGTACCATTTGACTTGACAAACCCTAGAGAAATAGCAGTGAGATCATCACTCAGATATGTTCGTTCCATAACTTCACCAACATTCCACTTTGAAGGGCAAGAAGAAAGAAGAGATATTTTATTTGAGCCTATGCAAAAAGCCGCAGACAAATACAAAATACCATTCAAGAAATACCGAATTGCAGGTGGAGATCATTTTAACATCATTTATCCATTGACAACAATGATTGCACAGAAGATATTGGCTGATACAGGGGCGAAAACGAATATTCAATTTACAGCAGAGGATTTGGAAAAAATTTCAAAAAAATATTGTTAAATAGCAGATAATTTAATTTTTAGAAATTTGATTGAAAATGAAAAAAATTGTCGATGTAAAAAGTAGAAGATACGAGTTAGAAAAATAAATTTCAAGTTTCAGATATAATCTGAAAAAAAAGGAGATGTCTATGTGGTCAAAAAGGAATTGAGTATAAAAAGCGAGAAAAAGAAAAACTTTCTAAAATAAGTTCAAAAAAATTTACCGTTTGATGTGTTTGTAAAAAAATGGAGAATTAGTTAGCTGGAGAAGAAATGGCTGGTGTAAGAGAGCTTATCAGTTTTACAAAAATTGCAAACGAAATTTTTAGAAGAAATAAAAAAATCTTGAAAGTTCAGTTAAAGGGAATTATTATAGAAAAGTGCTATGAGTTGCAGTATGCTTGGATTTAGTAAAAAAATTTTTCAGATGACTAGGAGATAAAAAAATTATGCGAACCATCAAAGAATGGAATAAAATAATAGAAAATTATTTTTATTGAAAATAATATTGAGTATGACAGAAATTATTTGTTTTTTTCCTAAAATCACTTTTTATAAAAAGTGTTTTTTTGATAAAAATCTTATTTATGATTTTAACAAGGATTTAAGAGAAAGTATTATAGTTTTATTTAAGAAAGACAATATAGAAATATTTTTCGTGTGATATAACATTAAAAATACCTTCAGGAATACAACTTTCGAATATAGGTAAAATGAGGAAAAATAATCCCTCGGGAAAAAGTAAAGGGTTTTAAAATTAGTAAAAATAATGAGATATAAATTATATTTTAAATTAGATAATGAAAGTAAAAGCTTTTTAGAATTGATATTTTTTTAGATTTAATAAAAAAACTGGGTAGTTGAAAAATATAAATTATTTGATAGAAAATAGATTAATAGATTTTTAAAAATGAAAAAAAGTAAATTTTTTGAAAAAAGTTAATTAAAAATATTGATTTTTTTACACCATTTAGTAATATAATTACATTGTATAACAAAAGTATTACAAAGGAGTGGTAAAAATGGCTATAGTAACAGCTAGAGTTGATGAAAATGTGAAAAAGGAAGCGGAAACTTTGTTTAAGAAAATGGGGCTTAATATGAGTACAGCGATGAATTTATTTTTGAAGAAGTGTATTTTGGAGCAGGGTATTCCGTTTGAGTTGAAAGTGCCGAATAGAGAAACTAGAAAGATTTTGGATGAAGTTGAAAAAGGTGTTGGATTAAGCAAAACTTTTGATAGCATAGATGAGTTGATGGAAGATTTAGAAAATGATGAGAAAACACCAAATAAAGAAACTTTAAAGGTAATGCAGGAAACTGAAGATATTTTGAGTGGTAAAATTGAAAGAAAAGGGTATAATAGTGCTGAAGAATTATTTGAGGATTTAGAGATTTAGTGGATGAAATTGACAATAAAGACGACCAAAAGGTTTGATAAGGACTTGAAAAAAACTAAAGAAAAGAAAAATATGATTTGAAGTTATTAGCAAAGATTATTAATAAATTATCTGATAGTGAAATTTTTGCCTGAAAAAAATATAGAGATCATTATCTTACTGGTGATTATAAAGGATTTAGAGAATGTCATATTCAGCCTGACTGGCTCTTAATTTATAAAATTGATAAAAATATCTTGGTTTTTGACATTGTCGAGAACTGGGACACATTCGGATTTGTTTTTAAGTTGGAGGAATTTCATGAAAAATTATTTTTATTTTTGTCAGTTATTACTTTTTGATAAATTTATTTTTCTCAAGATGGAAATATCAAAAAAATTTAACGGTTTAAAAAGAAACATCTTTTGGATATTCAATGGCAGATTTTTGATTTTTCAAGGATATTATAAAAAAATTAAAGAATTTGAAGAAAAAAATTGAAAAATGGCGATGTAAAAAGCAATGAATAATTTAGCAAATTTTTATGCTAAAAATGACCAAATTGAACAAGCTGAAGAGTATTATAAAAATGGCAATTCAAAATGGTTCTAAAAAAAGCTGAGAAAAATTTGAAGATTTTGGAAAAATTTCCACTTATGAGTGATCCAATGGTTATGGACGATTTAGCTTTGGGATATTCCAATGGAAGATGCCAAAGGTGAGATAAAAATTGCAATTAGAGGATTTAAAGAAAATGGTAAAGATTTAAATGAGTATGAACGAAATAGAATGAAAGGCATTGTTAGAAAAATTTGGAATAAACTTTATGAAAGTGCAGATTTAGAATTTATTGGATATAATGATAGTACAGAAAATAAAAAAATTATCATTGGAAAGAGCTAAAAGACTTGCAGAATTATTTCGTGAAAGTGGACTGAAAGATGAAATGCGAATTGTAAAAGGTTTTTGGGAAAAAGGGTCAGAAAATCCGGTGGATAGTAATGATACAATAGCAGAAAGATATAATAATAGAAGAGTTGAAATTATTGTAAAAAAATGTAGTTAAAAAAATTTTTGATTTAAGTTTGCTTAATGAACTAAAAAAATCAATTGATGATGAGTAATTTTTATAAAAATATAAATACAGTTGAAATAAAGAAAGGCAGGTAATAAATGTTAAAAAAATTTATATTTTTGATAATGATGTTAGCAGTGCAATTAGTTTTTTTGCAGATATAAATGATATTAAAGAATTAGGAAAAGCAATGGATGATTTGTCATTTGAGAAATCGGCAGTAAGCGGTTCTAAAACAGCATATAAAGTAGGAATAGCAAAATATACTTTTAATAGACCGTATAAAAGTGGCGAAAAACAATTAGAAGTACATTATTTGAATGGAAAAAGAGAAGGGGAAGCGAAAATTTTATTATCAAAATGGAAATTTGCTTTGCAAAAAGGTAATTATAAAGATGATAAAAAAAGATGGGGTTTGGGAGTTTTTAATAATGATGGTGGAAAAATTGTAGAAGTAAATTATAAAAATGGGCTTTTTGATGGAGTTGTAACAGAATATTTTGAAAACGGACAAGCAGATACGGTTTCAAATTATATTCAAGGAAGAAAAGAAGGTGAAGAAAAAAACAGTATTATATGTCTGGAAAAATTACAGTCAGTTGGAACTTATGTAAATAATAAAACAGAAGGGAAATTTGTGATTTATTATCCTAGTGGGAAAAATTTATATGACAAGTAATTTTTTTGAACGATAAACATAATGGAGAAATTAATTATTTTTATGAAAATGGAAAACCTCTTTTGAAAAGGAACTCTTAAAAATTCAGAAGCTGATGGAATTTGGGAATTTTATGACGAGAAAGGAAATTTAAAGTACAAAGGGGAATATAAAGAAATTAAACCGAAGTTTATTTCAGAATTTGAAAAAAATAGACAGAAAAATTTTTGAAAAAAATTAAAAAATATAAAAAAAGTTTAAATGAATAAGAAAGGAAGTAAAAAAAATGAACTACAAAATTGCATTATTAAAAGGGGACGGAATTGGTCCAGAAATTGTTGATGAAGCGGTAAAAGTTTTGGATAAAATTGGAGAAAAATTTGGACATAAATTTGAGTATACGCAAGGGTATTTGGGAGGAGAATCTATTGATAAATATGGGATTCCTTATTCTGAAGAAACTGCGAAAATTTGTAAAGAGAGTGACTCGATTTTGTTAGGATCAGTTGGAGGGCCTAAATGGGATAATGTTGATCCTGATAAAAGACCTGAAAAAGGACTTCTTGCGATAAGAAAAGATTTGGGAGTTTACACAAATTTAAGACCAGCGGTTTTGTTTAAGCAATTGAAAAGTGCTAGTCCATTGAAGGATAAAATAATTGGAGAAGGGCTAGATGTAATGATAGTTAGAGAGCTTACAGGAGGAATTTATTTCGGTCCTAGAGAATATTCTGATGAAAAAGCTATCGACACATTGCCATATACAAAAGGGGAAATTGAAAGAATAGCAAAAAAAGCGTTTGAAATTGCAAAATTAAGAGGGAAAAAAATTACAAGTGTGGATAAACATAATGTTTTAGATACTTCAAAATTGTGGAGAAAAACAGTAAATGAACTTGCAAAAGATTATCCAGAAGTGGAAGTTTCACACATGTATGTGGATAACGCTGCAATGCAATTAATTGCAAATCCAAGACAATTTGATGTAATTTTGACAGACAATATGTTTGGAGATATTTTATCAGATGAAGCTTCAATGCTTACAGGTTCTTTAGGAATGTTGCCATCAGCAAGTTTAGGAGACGGAAAAGTTGGACTTTATGAGCCAAGCCACGGTTCAGCACCAGATATTGCAGGACAAAATATCGCAAATCCAATCGCAACAATTTTATCAGCAGCAATGATGTTAAGATACGCATTTAACTTGACAAAAGAAGCAGATGCAATTGAAAAAGCAATCGAAGAAGTATTGGAAGATGGATTCAGAACAGTAGATATTTATACTGATGGAATGAAAAAGTTGAACGGCTGAAATGGGAACTGAAATTGCTAATAGAATATAATTTACTTTTAAAAAAACTGAAAAAGAGGGGATTAGTATGAGAAAAAAATTACCAATCGGAATTTCTGATTTTAAAGAAGTAATGACAGAAAAATTATTATTATTTTGATAAAACTGAACTTTTAGGAAATTTATTTGTTGAAAAAGCTAAAATAAAATTATTCACTCGTCCAAGAAGATTTGGGAAAAACATTAAATATGTCAATGTTAAAATATTTTTTTGATATTAAAGAAAAAGATGAAAATCGAGAATTATTCAAAAATTTGAAAATTTCTAAAAAGTAAATTTTTTTGAAAAGCAAGGATCAGCTCCTGTTATCTCGATTTCTTTTTAGAAATTATTCTGAAAAAGAATTGGGAAAATGGATTTAAAACGATAAAAACGACGATTGCTGATATTTATGCTGAATTTAAATTTTTTTAATGGACAAGTTAGATAAAAGAGAGTTAAAGAAATTTGAGAATATTTGGTTGGAAACAGATGAAGGGATTGGAAAAAAATTCTTTATTAATGTTGACTAAGTATTTGTATGAATATTATGGACAGAAGGTAATAGTTTTAATAGATGAATATGACTCATCCAATAATTGATTCTTATGTTAAAGGTTATTATGATGATGCAATAGATTTTTTTAAAAGTTTTTTTATGGTACGGTCTTGAAGGATAATAATTACTTGGAAATGGGAATTATGACAGGAATTTTTGCGTGTTGCAAAAAGAAAATATTTTTTTCAGGATTGAATAATTTAGAAGTTCATACGATTTTTGGATAATGAATTTACAGAATATTTTTGGAATTACAGAAGAGGAAGTTAATCAATCTGTAAAAGATTTTTGATTTGGAATATGAGTTAGAAGATGTTCAAAAATGGTACAATGGATATTTATTTGGCGATAGAAAAGTCTATAATCCATGGTCTATTGTAAATTTCTTAAAGCGAAAAAAATTAAAGCCATATTGGGTAAATACTAGTGGGAATGAACTTATAAAATTATATTTGAGAAAATTGAAAAAAATGAAATTTTTGATGATTTTTCACAACTTTTTAAATAAAAAGAGTATTTCCAAAAGAATAAATGATAATATGATTTTTTTGAAAATTTAGAAGCAAATTTTAGTAAAAAAATATATGGAATTTATTTTTTCATAGCGGATATTTAACTTTAGCTGAAGAGTACGATGAAAAATAGAAATGATGTCAGTTTAAAAATTCCAAACGAAGAAATTTTTGAGAATGTTTTCTGAAATGTTTATTGATTTGTATTTTGAAAATTATGATATATTTTTAGAAGTGACAGAAGCATTAAAAAAAGGAGATGCTGAAAAATTTAAGAGAGAACTGAATAAGATTTTTATTGGAAAAATGTTGGAATATTTGATGTAGGTGGAATTTACAAGGAACAATTTTATCACGGATTTATGTTGGGATTAGTTATAATGCTAAAAATGAATATGAAATTTCTTCCAATAATTTTTGCTGGAAAAAGGCAGATATGACTTGCTTTTTGAAGCCAAAAATCTTGAAAAAGAAAAGAAGGAATTATTTTTAGAATTGAAAAATTGTAAATTCTTCTCAAAAATTGAGTGAAAATGAAATTCAAAAAGAGTTAGAAAAAGAATGTGATATTGCATTAAAACAAATTGAGGAAAAGAAATATTCTTCAGTACTAAAAAAATGCTGGAATTGATAATATTTTTGAAAAATTGGATTGACGTTTTTTTGGGAAAGAAGTGGAAGTTAAATTTGAAAGGG
>BNJS01002803.1_pt1 | contig 59546 bp, 82 predicted proteins | sample 8540461 | NCBI WGS metagenome assembly BNJS01 (sample SAMD00202454, study PRJDB9452) | human saliva metagenome | isolation source: human saliva | place: Japan
CCGGGTTTTCGAGATGTGCATTTATATGAATTTGTTAAGGCGAGTATGCTTCAAGACGCGCATATCCCAAATCGGAGGACGTACTCGTGCCGCACGCATCTTACACTTGAGTGGAAGGTTTGTCACTATGGGACAAGACCCTTATCATGGGTGACAATCAGGCACATGGACTTGCATTTGCAGTACTCTGATATGTGGAGATACATCGCCTCACTTCAAAATATTTATAAAAGGAACTTCAAAGATGATGTATCCTCTATATACCAAATAACGGATGGTTGGAAATGGGCTACTGAGGAGTGCTATTTAATAGCACGTACCTTTGCAGGCCAAGCAGCACTGAGCCATATTCACCCATCAGGCTAAGGGCTGGGAGAGTTACCGATGCCATAATAGAAGCTGTCCAATAAAGAATCCCCAGCGTGGTTTTATAAGCGTAGAGCAGGCACAGCTTAAGGCGGCGGTGACTTGATAGCAGGCAAGCATTTGGTGCCCAAGGCACCTGATCCCGAGTCCCTTTGTCTGCCTCACAGAGGGTTTTTGGCTGTAAGCATTTCAGTGAGCAAATGACTTTCTGCTCTAACGGACTGGAGCCGATTGATTGGCAACAGAGATATATATAGCGGAGAATCCATGAGGTATAGTTGAGGTGTGTGTTATAGTACTTGGTATAGTAGAGAGGCTTTGCAGAGTGGTTATGCCTCAGTAAGCTCCCACAGGGCATTTGATTTTACCTGATGAACTGCTACATTTGAATGTTACTGAGGAGTTTAAGGACGTGTTTAATAGTGAGTCATACAGCTTGCAATGCTTGCTGTGGCTATAGTTTATTTTAATAAATTAAATCCTTTCAGTGTGGAAAAAGAATGAGTATCAGAAACCGCTCAACACTTTTTGTGGGTCAGTCAAGTCATAGCTCTGCCTTCCGGTTGGAATACCCGGTGTTCTGCTTGATAGTTGGATAGAGGAGCATGTGAAAGAGCTCACTGATTATAGCATTGACCTTGGATAATCTCACGGAAGATTTTAATCGTAACGAGAGCAGGGATTAAGAAAGAGCCTATTATAAATAAAACTTCCCAAGATGAGATTATTATACCGCTCTGTATATGGGGTATTTTTCAGGTACTTTCATTAGTACCGGGTACGGCGTAAGATCGGGAGCTACGTAATAGGAGAGCTATGCTACTTGGTTGCAGCGGGTCGTGGCAGCGGAATTTGCACTAACTCTTTGGGAATGCCTATAATGCCACGCAAGCTTGGCTTAAGATATTTCCATTCACAGTGCTGCGTACACAGGGTTCTCAGCTGCTGGCACCTTCTGTGGGAGTACTGGTTGCTTTGTATGTATCGGCATATTCGGTGTATAATAAATTGGGTTAAAAAGCATGACTTCTAGTTATTCGGATATTATAGAATAGTTTCGTATCGCAGTGTTGGTATGGTTTATGGTAAGTTCACCTATGAAGAGTAACAATCTACAGTATAAAAGATTTATTAAAAGGTCAAAGATGATATCGGGCAAGAAGGTCCGGATTTTTGACTCTTTGATTAATTTGTTAGTGTAAAGACAGTGTAAAATATTTTTATTGTGACGAAATGCGACTCATAGGCGGCAGAATGGAGATTGGTATATAGTGAGGTGAAATTAAGCTATAGGAAGGATAACAAAAGCATGTGTCCGATCAAGGGGTTATAGAAAGAGAAGATGGCTCTCCAGTAGCTTATAAAGCGTGCTATAGAAAGGTCAGTCGCATGAATATGATAAGCAGGAATGGAAGGGCTGAGGGAAGGATACTGAAGTTATTGAAAAATCAGCACTGAGGATGCCAAGGACTTTTTGTCCTCACAGTAAGTGCGAGGTTGCAGCTATCAAAGCATATCCGCGATAATCAGATAAGCATAAAGGATAAACAAATCATAGAATTATTAAAGGATGCGGCTGATGAAGATTTTTATGGGGAGGGCATAATAAAAAGTCCAAGCGAGTTTTAATTACAGAAATAAAATGGAGTTTCTGGAGACGAGGTAAAAGACGAGACCCTGCTTGGGGTTACATAAAAGGGCAAGTCACTATGATGTGGTAAATACGCCAAACTCGCAATATAGTTCATGAGGACTCTCAATGTAATACAGGCATTTATAAGGAGAGTTTTTTGCAAAATCGTGATGTGAGTTATTTTCATAAGCACAGCAGGATGGGATAAGACATCTTATTGTGAAAGAAAGTGCAGCATATGAGGAAATACTTGTCTAACATAGTTACTACAAGTGCCCCTAAACACAAAATAGAAGACAGGCAGGAAGTCGGTGTACTTGATAAAAGGCGCTTACGGATCTGATAAATGACCGATGGAGGGCTGTTAAAAACTTGAAGAAAGTAAATTAAGAGGTAAGATGTCGGAGTTATTCATACACATAAATAACTCCTATGCGGATGCGGTCGTAAATCAGGAAAGTAAGATCTTATACGGAAGAGACTATATTTATGAGAACTTACTCGGACTCTAAGTTTAAGATAAGCAGCTTTTCGTTTTTCAAACCAACTCCAAAGGTGCGGAAGTTTTGTATAAGTCGGTCATAGACTATGTGGAGACACCGAGGGGAAGTTTTTATATGATCTGTACAGCGGTACCGGAACGATAGCCTGCTTTTATCAAAGTATGCAAATAAGGTATATGCTATAGAGATGAGTGGAGGAGGCGGTTAAGGCGGCTTGTGAAAATGCAAAATTAAATGCTATTGATAATTGTGTATTTATGTGCGGAGATGTCTTAAAGCTTGTGGATGAACTTGCCGGCAAGGTGGATATTATAGTCCTGGACCCCCAGAGACGGTATACTTATCCTAAGGCATTGCCTAAGATCATAGATTTTGGAGCTGAAAAAATAGTCTATGTGTCTTGCAAGCCCGGTTCTTTGGCAAGGGATCTAAGACTTTTGCAAGATGGCGGATATAGGATGAAAAAGGCGATAGGAGTTGATATGTTCGGAATACTTCAGGGTAGAGGTAGTGGCACTTTTAGTACAGGAAAGATATCAAGAGCAATATAGATAATAAAATTAGAAATTGATGAGGAAGATGCTAACACAGATGAAAATAAAGGAGCTTCTTACTTTTAGTAGTGCAAAGGCTAGTATGCTGTATCGTTGATATTTAGTCTTATTATCACTTTGTTAATAGATTGCAGCAGACACATAATAAAAGAAATTTGAAAGTTACTATACTGTTTCTGATATTAATTAAATGTCAATGATACGCTACACTAGTATATAGTGTCTTTTGTTTAGAAAAATAGATAGTGAGAAATGCTATCTATTTTTGATTTTACAACATATTTCTTTAATAACCTATAATAAAAGTGTAAAATGTAAAGAAGGTAATTGAATGAACACTTTTAGAAAAATACTTTTTAGAAAATAACATTATTACAAATAAACAGGCAAAAGAGATAGGCATCAAAAGGCATGTCTTGGCTACTTACTCAAAAAGGAGAGTTGGAGAGGGTTAAAAACAGGGTTTATAAGAAAAAGATACTGTAGATGATGAATTTGCTGCCATATCACTTAACAAGTGATGCAAAGTGGTCTTTTTCTTTCCATACAGCTTTGTATCTTTCTTGATTTAAGCGACAGAACACCAAATACTTTTTCATATCAGTGTTCCTCAGGGATATAATGTAGAGACATAAAAAAGAAATTCATAAATATAAAGTTGGTACATTATGTAGACTGTTTTCATTTAGGAGTTATTAAGACAAAAACACCCTTATGGCTCTTGTGTAAAATGCTATAACATGGAGAGGTGTATCTGTGATATTGTTTCAGAAAAGGAGTCTATTGATAAGCAGATATTCACTGATGCAATGACAGGATACTTGTTAGCAAAGATAAGAACATCAGAAATCTTATTAAATATAAGGAAATTCTGGGAATTGAAGATGAAATCAGAAAAATATACGGAGGTTTTATAAGTGATAAGTTCTGAAAGTTTGAAAGGTAAAATAAGAATATTGCCAATTTCTAAAAACCTCAGGTCTCAAGTAGTTTTTACAAATGTTTTTCTTTTGAAAGATTTTTAGAAAGATTGTCCGGATCAGAGTATAAATACAATTTTTATTATCAAAAGGAGGATTGCTTATTTCTTCATATGATTGGCATTGACAATCGCACTACGATGGATATGGACACCACTATAAAAGGTGTGGCATTGAAAGAAGATATTATACGAAATGTCATTTCTAAAGATTATAAATACAGAGGTAGATGACGGCATAGAATTTGAAATAACTGGCATAAGCCACATACGAGAAGAAGATGAATATGAAAACTTTAGAGTTAATTTAATAGCTGAATTTGGAAAGATTAAAAATGACATGAAGATTGATATTACAACAGGGGATGCCATAACACCAAAAGAGATGGAATATTTATATCCTTGTGTGTTTCAAAAACGAAAGTATTGGGGTTTTGGCATATCCTCTTGAGACAATATTGGCTGAAAAATATGAGAAGCGTTATTAAAAGAAATATTGCAACAACAAGGATGAGAGATTTTATGACCTATATAATCTATATAACTTAAGAAAAGAGGAGATTGATTTTGATATTCTAAAACAGGCTATTATTTCGACATCCAACAGATGAGAAAGTTTGTCACTTATTAAAGAGGCAATGGAAATCATTGAGGATATAAAAAGAGGACTATTATCTTAAAGAAATTATGGAAGGCATATTTAGCAGATAATCTTTATGTAGGAGATTTGGATTTTTAGAAACCGTAAAATAGTTGAGATTATTGCAGATAAAATTGCCTTATAGAGGAAAAATTGAACTATATCAACATTAAAAACTTATACTACAAAACAGCCAAACTGTGAAGATATGCTACAGTTTAGCTGTTTTTGTTTGTTGAATCAAAAACCCTCTTGAATTAAACTATTTTCTTCAGTAGAAAATATATTTTGTAAACAAATTAGAATAGATCAGGAGGGTATAATGTTTGAGAAAAATATCAGCACATATAGTAAAACAAAAAGAAAAGCCTTTATGGTATTTTTATTTTGGCAGCAGTATTTTCAATATTCAGCAGTTCGCGGGTCAGGTAAGTACAAACTGTCGGACTACCTGCCGGAAAAAGTACCAAAAACCAAGCAGGACTTGATATTATGGATGAGAATTTCACCACCTTCGGTACTGCCAAGGTAATGGTAAATAACATAGACTATGAAAAGGCTTTGGAGCTTAGTACTAAGCTTAAAGAAATAGCAGGTGTTTCAAGAGTTGACTTCTATGATAAGTCAGACTCTGATTATGAAAAATAAGAATATAGAGGACTATTATAAGGACTTTGCGGCACTGTATACCATAAGTTTTGAAGATGTGGAAGATTCAAAGCTTGTGCAGGAGGCTATAGTAAAGGTAAGGGAGGCGGTATCTGCCTACGACAATGTTGTTTACACAACTATAGATAAAGATGATGCAAAATCCCTTAATGAAGATATGAAGGTCATAGGCGTACTTGTAGTGATTATAATTATGGGAGTACTGATATTTACCTCACAGACCTATGCGGAAATACTTATATTTATGCTGACCTTTGCAGTGGCAATACTGTTAAATGTAGGAACGAAATTTTATATTCGGTCGCATATCCTTCGTAACCAAGGCGGTAGGAGTGGTGCTGCAATTGGCACTTGCCATAGACTACGCAATAATACTCTTTCACAGATTTATGGAAGAAAGACAAAATTTCAAGGCAAAGCACGCCTTGATTAACGCTTTGGCAAAGGCGATACCTGAGATATCTTCAAGCTCACTTACCACTATGGCAGGTATGGTGGCACTTATGACCATGCAGTTTAGAATAGGCAGGGATCTTGGGCAGGTACTGCTTAAGTCAATTATTTTCAGCATGATAAGCGTCTTTTTATTTATGCGCGGCACTTATGTGATGTTTGAAAAATGGATCAAAAAGAGTATGCATAAAAGCTTTGTGCCTAACATTGAATTCCTTGGGAAAAAGATTTTAAGTGTAAGATTTATAATAGCCGGAATATTTACGGTACTGGTGATAGGCGGAATAGTGCTATCAGGAAAGACGGCTTATATCTTTGATCCCAACTCTATAAAGTCGGATAAAAAGACGGAATATATAGCGGCGAAAGAGGAGATAGAAAGACATTTCGGAAGTTCAAATATTTTGGCAGTGGTAATACCTAAGGAGGACTACACAAAAGAAGCAAGACTTGAGGAGATATCCAAGGTTGAGGGAGTAAAGTCCGTTACCGGACTTGCAATATAGAGGTGGGAAATGAGGGCGAATATGTAACACAGACAGCCTGCAAAACCGGGAGAGAACTTGCCGAGATATGGGATGTGGATATAGATCTGGTGAAAACTGGTATACAGATTTTATGCCCTTAAAAATGAGCAGTACGGAGCGTTTATCAACAGCATAGACAGTTATAAGGTTCCTATTATAAAGTATGGTGGACTTTCTCTATGAGCAGATAGAAAATGGCGGTGTGGAGATAGATGAAGATATCACCGAAAATATAGAAGACATACATAAAAGTATTACGGATGCAAGAAAGCAGCTTGAAAGCGAGAAATATTCACGCTTTTTAGTGGTATGGGACAGGGAGCTTGAGGGCAAGGCTACATTTGCCGCTATAGATGAAGTAGAGGGCATAGCTAAAAACTATTATAACGAAGTATATGTAGTAGGAGATTCATCAAGCAACTACGAGATAAGCAAGTCCTTTGGAACGGATAACCTTCGTATAAGTATAATCACAGCCCTGCTTGTAGGAATAATACTTCTTTTTAACTTCCAAAGTGCAGCACTGCCATTTATATTGGTACTTACCATACAGGGCAGTATATGGGTCAATTTCAGTCTGCCCTACCTTGCAAATGAGCCTATGTTTTTCCTAAGTTACCTTATAGTAAGCTCCATACAGATGGGAGCGACCATAGACTATGCTATAGTGATTACCGGCAGATACATGGTACTCAGGGAAGAGTGTGAAAGCAAAAACAAGGCTATATCACGCACTCTTAACGAAGCCTTCCCTACCATAATAACCTCAGGTACGATAATGGCAGCCTCAGGTTTTGTAATAGGATTTTTAACATCCAATGCAACGATAGCCTCACTCTGAAAGACACTGGGTATAGGAGTGCTTATTTCCATACTTAGTAATGTTTTGTCTTACCTGTACTTTTGTGACTTTATTCGACTTTACTATAGATAGCACATCATTTTCAAAGAAAAACAATGAGGAGGAGAGCAGAAGAGAAGATGAAAATTAATATAAAAAAGATAACGGCTTTAGCCCTCAGTATAAATATGATTTTACAGCCGCTTAGTATAGCAGCCTATGCGAAAAGTAAGACAGCCTCAGACAAAGAAGTGCCAAATGCACAGGAGGGCGTTATATATATAGACAGTGCAGCGGCACTTATAGAAATTTCAAAAAATGCCACAACGGAAGAATTTACCTTAGCCAAGAACTATGAGCTGAGTGCGGATACAGATCTATCAAATGAGGATTTCATGCCCATACCTATATTTTCGGGAACTCTTGATGGTAAGGGTTATACGATAAAGGGCTTAAGTATAAGTGAAAAAAGCACCGATGCCGGACTTATAGGGCTTATAGGCGAGCAAGGTGTTGTAAAAAACCTTAACATAGAGGGCAATATATCTCCGGTAGGAAGTGAGATTACAGTCGAAGGCGTGGTCGGAACCAATAAGGCATAATGAAATGCAGTCAACTTTTCAGGAATATTAAAAGCTTACAAAACAGTAGGAGGAATAGCCGGAATCAATGATGATACCGGATTTATATTAAACTCTGCAAACTATGCCGATGTTGACGGAACAAAGCTTGTAGGAGGGATAGCCGGAATCAATAAAGGCACAATAGTGTCCCGTGAGAACAGAGGAAGGATATTGGAAGCAAGGAGGTGAAGATGCTGTCGGAAGAAAAAGACTCGCCACACTGCCGGATATAAGTGCGGGGAAACGGTAACATCAGATAAGGCGAAAAAGCCGGAGATAATGGGCGGAATAGCCGGAGTTTCCACAGGCTATATAAAGGCTTTGCACAAATCTTGCAAAGGTCGGTTATGAGCATACGAGTTATAAAGTGGGGGGAATAGCCGGCGTTCAAAACGGTGTAATAGAAGACTGTAGCAATCAAGGTATAGTATACGGAAGAAGGGATGTAGGAGGAATAGCAGGCATACTTGAGCCTTATATGGAGATCGCCTATGAGAGTGATACCTTTGGATAAACTTAACAGGCAGCTTGAAGTACTTAATAAACTATCTGATGAATTTTCCACACAGCTTGATACTTCCGTTAATTTACTACAGGAAGACAGCGACAGCATATCCGAAAAACAAGATAAATTAAAGGAAAATTTTGATGACAGGCTTGATTATCATAAGCAGGAAGCCGATAATTTTGATGCCGGACTTGATGAAAAAAGAGAAGGCTTGGACGGGGTCAATGAAAATATAGCAAGCAATGCCTCAGATGCTGCTGGATAAGGTGGGAGACTTAAGAAACAGAGCCGATTATTCGGATATTATAAAAAAAGACAACAGTAAACTGCAAAACACCATAGCTGCAATAAAAAATATTTCAACAATAACTGAAAGAATGAAGTCCTCGCTTGAAAATAAAAGAGGCAAGCTCGACAGTATAGAAAAAGACTTCTCCTATCTTAGCGGCGATATAGATGAATTATACAAGCAGTCCAAGGACTTGATTGACTATCTGGATAATGAAAAAGGTGACTTTGGAGATGATCTGTCCGAGAGTAGAAAAACAATAAACAGTGACGGCGAGGCACTGAAAGCTGAAATAGACAAGGCTAAGGAAGATTTAAGAACAAGCAGCCAAAGCATGAAGACAGATATAGATAATATAAGGTCGGAGCTGGACAATATAAGAGGGGTAATAGAAGAGGGTGAGGAGAACTTAAAAGCTAAGATAGAAGATAAGACCTTTTATTATGATATTTCAGCCAAAAGTGACAGAGATTTTGAAAAAGCCAAGCTTGTAAATTCTGTAAATAAGGCTGAAGTTATAGGGGATTTTATATAGCGGGTATAGTGGGAAGAATAGGTATAGACCTGAAAGAAACCGTAAATGACAATATAAATCTTTCAGACAGAATCAATAAAAGCGGAGAACTCTCACTTAATTTCAGCAACAATATTTATGCAAGAGTTATCAACAATGTTAATGAAGCTGATATAAAGGCAAAGAATGATTATGTAGCCGGAATAGTGGCAAAGGCTGATTACGGTGCTATAACCGGAAATCAAAACTATGGAAATATAAGTTCTGAAAACGGCTCCTACGCCGGAGGTATAGCAGGCTACAGTACCAATATACTGAGCGACTCCTACAGTCTTGCAAGTGTAAGTGCTCTAAATTATGTGGGAGGCATAGCCGGAAGTGCAAAGGAACTTAATAATAATACTGTAATGGCAGAGCTTGTAAGTAAAGAAGATGCTAAAAAGGGAAGTGTGGCAGGTGAGCTTATAGAAGAAGGAAGTGCTGCAGCCAACAGATATGTAGACTACGGTGTAGGAGCAATTAACAACATAAGCTTTGAGAAAGAGTCAAATACCGTAAGCCACGAAGAACTTTTGGAACAGGAGCAAACTCCCGAAAGGTTTAAGTATTTGGAAGTTAAGTATGTTGTAGGAGATGAGCTTGTAAAAAGCGTAGGGGTAAATTATAAGGGTTCTATAGATCCAGCAAAGATTCCACAGCCGCCTAAAAAGGAGGGCTACAATACCTATTGGGAAGAAAGTGAAAAGCACAAATAACAACAAACACCACAATACATTTGGTGGAGGCTCTTGGAACAAGGATATCGTAAGTGTTGAAAGTGAAGAGATAGTCTCGCTTTGCAGCAAATTCTACTTTTTATAACGGAACATCCGTAGAAGTAAAAGAGCTTGCCTTATCAGCCGAAGATAAAAACTTTTCTAAAAATGCGATAAAAAAATACGAGTATAACATAATACCGGGCAGCAACGGTTCCTACATAGAGCTTAGAATACTGAGTGAAGATAAGAATACCAATACAGTGGCAGTAAAAACAGAAGAAGGAATAAAGGTAACGGAAAGTGAGCGAATCAGGCTCTTACCTAAGTTTTAAAGTCAATAAATCAAGAGGAGAGTTTTACTGTTGAAAGATAAGGGAGTGAGTAGGGGAAAGATAGGAATTATAATTGCAGCGGTTTTGGGTTTGGCTTATAGCTTGTTGGCTGTATAGTAAAAAGAAGAGAAAAAGAAGGATTAGTAACTAAAAGCAATTATTATATTGAGGTGAATATAATCAAAAATTATAGAAGAGATAGAAAACAGTCTGAAAGTAAGCCTATAAACAGATAATAAGGCTTGCACTAATAAAGCTGGAATGTTAGAATTAGATTGTAACAAAAAGTTTTAACATTTCGGAGGTGATTATGAATTTAGTTAAAAAGATACTGGCTGTGTGTCGGTTATCGTAATCAGTTCTGTATTGATTTTTCCAAGCTTTGCACAAGGTGTGGCAGAGTGGAAGAAAAACGACAAGGGCTGGTGGTATGAGGAGGCGGACGGCTCCTATCCTACGAGTGCGTGGAAGTACATAAACAATAAGTGGTATTATTTTTGATAATATCGGTTACATGGTGGAGAACCGCTGGATAGGCAATTACTATCTGGGTTCGGACGGTGCCATGCTTGTCAGTACAAGAACTCCTGACGGATACTATGTTGATGCAAGCGGCAAGTGGATAGAAGATAAAAAGCCGGCAAAAACTAATTATGTAAGCGGTTCAAGCAGGTCGGGAAGTTCAGGTACTTCAAGCAGGTCGGGAGGATCAGGCGGTTCAGGAAGCTCAGGAAATTCCGGTAGCTCAGGCACTTCCTCAAATACCAATACCGGTACTTCCAATGCCGATATACAGGTAGTTAATGAACTTATGTCTCAAGGTTTAAGTAATAAAGAGGCAATGCTTTTACTATTTGGTAAATGAATACAGAGAAAGTTTGGGTCTCCAAAGTTATCACTTTCAAAAGTCTTTAACCCAGGTTGCAAGGGACTCATGTCGCAGACTCCAACACTTATAGCCCCGAAAATCAGGTAGATGCAAGAGGTATACAAGGAAACTTGCATAGCTGGTCAGGTAACGGAAACTGGACAGCTGTAGTATACACTTCCGACCACTATTATGCCTCTCTTATGTGGAGCAAGCCAAGAGAACTGACCGCTTACAGCGGAAACGGATATGAGATATCAGCAGGAACTTCAGGTTACAGTATGACCCCTGAAAAGGCACTTGATTTATGGAAGGGTTCATCCGGACACAATGCGCAGTTATTATAGGCTCGGTAATTGGTCAATGTTAAAAACTATGGGAGTGGCAATAAACGGAGGTTATGCACACATATGGTTCGGAAGTGATGCCGATCCGGCAGGTTACTGATGATGACAGGATATGAGGTTTTACATCCGTAGTGTCAGGTTAAATTTAAAATTAATTGATTTTTCAGTTTTTGTAAGTGTTGTATTTTGTGAGTTGACATGCTTGACACTTTATTTTAGTTGCCTTGTACCCGAGAAAGCCGGTGTTAAATCATATAAGTTATTGTAAAAATTCTGCTAATGATTTATAACTCATTCGGGCGAGAAAACCCACTGGTTTTATAGTGGATAATGGCATGTTTCTTAGATGTTTACAGTTCGGGTAGTGTTCATCTTCGTAAAAACTGAAAAATGTTTGAATTTTATTTATAAATTAGAAGAAGATGAATGGCAGTAGCTTATTAGATGTGCTAATGTATAATATACAACTAAAAACAGGCTTTCATCTGCTATATTATACATGTATATCAAGTTACCTGAACTGTAATCTTAAATCTAAGCAGATGTGTATTATAAATATCTACATCTTGTGACTTATAAAAATAAAATGAGTATATGAAAAGATAGGGGCTGTAATAATGAGTAAATATATTTTATCCTGTTGTTCGACCGCTGATATGCCAAAGGAATTCTATGAAGAAAAGGATGTAAAGTATCTGTGCTTTCACTTTACCATGGACGGTAAAAGTTATATGGACGATCTTGGAAAGTCTATGCCTATAGAAGAATTTTTTCGAAAGAATGAAAAACGGAGCAATGCCTACCACCTCGCAGGTCAATGAAGACGAGTATAGAGAGTTTTTCAAACCTTATTTGGAAGAGGGCTTTGATATCTTGCATATATGTCTTTCAGGGGGGATCTCAGGTACTGTAAACTCACTGAAAATAGCTGTAGATGAGCTTAGTGAAGAGTATCCCGAAAGAAAGATTTTATTTATAGATTCCCTACCTGCTTCCATGGGATTCGGGCTTTTTGTAGATATGCTTGCAGACAAGAAAAATGCAGGCAGCGGTATAGATGAGCTTTATGATTATGCTATGACATCAAGATTCAATGTAAATGCATACTTTTTTTCTACAGACCTTAGCAGTTATTTAAGAGGCGGACGAATAAGCAAAACAGCATTTACGGTGGGTAAAATACTGAATATCTGTCCGCTTATGTATATGGATGAAGAAGGCAGGCTCATACCTATAGAAAAGGTAAGAACCAAGAAAAAGGTTATGGAAAGAATAGTGGAGAAGATGTGCAGGAGAACGCTGTCGGAGGATAACTACAGCGGCAAATGCTTTGTATCACATTCGGCTTGCTAAGTGAGGATGCAAGGAAAGTGGCTGATATGATAGAAGAAAGATTTCCTAAACTCGAAGAAAAGGTAAAGATCAATACTATAGGTACGGTCATAGGAGCTCATACCGGAGTAGGAACTGTAGCAGTATTTTTCGTAGGTAATGGCAGAAAGTAGTATAGTGCATAAATGTTGTAAAATAAGTGAAAGTTTATAGGGTGTAAGAAAAGCACCTTGTTAACCGAGTCTTACACACAGACTTTTTCAAAGCTGACTCACCTTACACAGGTTGTGGAACTTATTGACTTGCCAAAAAGCAGCAATCCAACTTAAATACCCTCGCCTGTGAAACTTGAAACTAACTTAAAAAGGTCTAAGCGTTATAAAGATCGGATAACAGGGTGTTTTCTGTATCCGTCAGCCACCGAAACCAAAGAATTCCGGGTATAGATAAGAGAGAATTATTATCTGTTTTTATGCAATACTGAGTAAGTGGCAAATCCGCCGCTGAAAAATGTCTGAAAAATAGTATAATATTTACCAATATATAAATAAAGTTAAATTTACAGGTGTGAAAAATGGACTCTGATGAGATATGTAAAGAAAATATGGTCTTAATTCCAAAAAGGGCAGGAGTTAATCAGAGATTTTGTCGACCTGACTGGCGGATGAGTTCAGATTACAAAATGTCTATTCCCGGAACAAAAGAAAGAAAAATCGTTAAACAAGAACTGGTGGTGATTCAATCCTTTTATTATTGAAGACCCTGTTACTAATCGAACTATATAATTATGTAACGGATATTGACTACGATATTCAGATAAAAAGATTTTCTCGGTAGTAAATATAAGTTGGATAGATGCAATTAAACTCTGCAACTTGCTTTCTGAAAAACCGTCATTAGAAAAGTGCTATACATTGAATTCCGTTTTCAGAAAAGATTGTAGTTGATTATTCATGGCTTTTAGACTGCCAAGAGATGCGGAATGGCAATATGCCTGTAGAGGAACACAAAAAGGATATAGATACGGTGATATTGAAAGTATCGTTTGGTTTGAAGAAAAATTCCGCCAAAAGATTACATGAAGCAGGAACAGAAAAATAATTTCGGACTTTCTTTGATATGATCGGAAATGTTTGGGAATGGTGTTTTGATTTGTATGATGAAGAACGATATGGAAACTATCGCATTTTTCAGAGGCGGATAGCTTTTGGTAAGCGAAAAAGAGAGCCTGTGGTGTTACTTCGGAGAAAAGTTTTCCTGATTTTTAGAATGGATGATTTGGGATTTAGAATAGCCATAAATAAATTTTAGGATATTGATGTATTATACTAACGGAAGGAGCGGCTTATGAAAGAATTATTGTTTGATACAGGTTTGTTTTTATGTGTTGTTTGCACTTTGAATTGCTGTATTGACAGTTAAGGATATGTTATCGATTAGGAAGAAAAACTCCTTACCGCTTCAGTTTTGGAAGACGATATTTTTAGTTCCTAGTGTACATCTCTTAATATGCTGCTTTTTGATAATGTCAACTTTTCCAACGCAGTTTTTAAAAGAGCTCAAAGGAAGAGAATCGGGCTAAAAGGATTAAGTTTCGAGGAGATATTATAACGGAATGTTTTTGGCTTTTTATTATTGTTCTTAATATTGTGATTTGGATTACCGTTAATTATAAAAAGCGAGGTGATATTTTATGTCGGTAATTAAAATTGAAAATCTCACTTTCATATTATGGATATGTAAAAACTGGTATTTGAAAATGTATCATTTTTCATTTGATACAAACTGGAAAAACAGGGTTGATAGGGAGAAACGGAGTCGGTAAGTCAACTCTATTTAAAACTACTTCTAAACCAAGAAGTCTATCAAGGAAAAATCAGTAAAAAGCGTGGACTTTAGTAAATTTCCGCCAAATATAATTGATACTTCAAAAATCAGGTATTGAGTTATATAAAGAACTGGTATCAGACGAGGAAGAATGGAAATTATTCAGAGAACTTAATTTGTTGAGTGTAGATGATAATCTTGTTTACAGAGAGAGTTTGAGAAGCTGTCTAAAGCGAGAACAGACAAAAATCCTTTTTAGCTATTTTATTTATAAAGGAAGCCGGATTTTTACTTATTGATGAACCGACAAACCATTTAGATATGGACGGAAGAAAAATTGTAAGTGAATATCTGAAAGGTAAAAAGGTTTTTGCTTTATATCTCATGACAGAGATTTTTTAGATGGCTGTATCAACCATGTTATTTCTATTAACAGAAATTCTATTGATGTTCAATCAGGAAACTTTACATCGTGGTATGAAAATAAATTACTGAAAGACCAATTTGAAATAAATCAAAATGAGAAGTTAAAAAGATATTAAACGATTAAAAGAATCTGCAAGACAAAGTCAAATTTGGTCCGATAAAATCGAAAATACTAAAAATGGCGGTGAAAAGTCTCCGGTGTAAAACCGACAAGGCATATCGGACACCAGTCAGCCAAAATGATGAAGAAATCAAAGAATTTAGAGAATAGACAAAATAAGGCAGTAGAGAGGAAACAAAGCTTATTAAAAGATATTGACACAAAGGAAAGCCTATTACTACATTCACTACAGCATCATAAGGATACTTTTAATAGCAGCTGATAATTTATCATCATATTATGGAGAAAAACAGGTATTAAATACTGTGTTTTGAAATAAAACAAGGCGATATAGTAGCTATATACGGTTGTAACGGCAGTGGAAATCAACCTGATTAAAAATTTTTATTGGGCTTACACCATGAGTATATCGGTGAAATAAAATCAGCAAGTAATTTGAAAAATATCGTATAACCCTCTAAGATACATCTGATTTAACAGGAAGCTAAATGAGTATATTCGTAAGCAAAATGTTGATGAAACATTGTGTAAAACAATTTCTAGAAAATTAGATTTTTCAAGAGAATTATTTGAAATTGATATGAAGAATTATAGCGATGGACAGAAAGTTTTTAATTGCAGTAAGTTTGTCAAAACCGGCTCATTTATTTATTTGGGACGAACCGCTGAATTACATAGATGTAATATCAAGAATACAGATTGAGGAAATTATAAAAGAAGCAAAGCCGGACACTGATATTTGTAGAACATGATAAGCGATTTGTAGAAGATATAGTCAATAAGGTCATACAATTATAAACGGAATAAAATGATGGTTTGTCAAGGAGTTGGCAACATAAACAATCAGGGCAGCACATCAATAGAACATCCCTTCATTTCAATCATACTCGCAGTACTGTTATGACTACTTTCGACAAACTTAGCACAGACTGCAGGACCTCGTGTGCTCGCCTACCCGTGGCGAGCTGCACTCGAACAGTCCTCGTCTGTAAAGTTTGTAACTCACTTTATTAACAGTACTAACCGCTAAAAAGATTGAAATAGGGAGTGTTTCTTTAATCGCCCACCGCAAGAAATAGCGGAATAAAGGGGTGTGGAGTAGGGCACATGGCTATTGTTTATGTTGCTAAGGGAGGCAGAGGGAGGTGTGGCAGCGACTTTTATTCCCCAATTAAAAACTTTTCCTCATAAGGGGAAAGGAGCAAAGGTAAGTGTAGAACTTATATTTTAATTTTACTTTTATGTGTTGTTTATAGTTACGACATCCTTTCAAAATCCGCTATAAGGAAAGGATTACTTTATAAGTCCGGAATAAAAAGTCGCTGCTACACATCCCCTCACCTTCCCTTGACAGCATAAACAATTATAAATATATCTTACACTAGCACTATCTTCTTTAACAGTAGCTTGTGGAGATAAAAACTCCGCATAATTCAATCTTTTAGCGGTTAACCCTTGATAAAGCGAGATGCAAATTCCACAGACGAGACTAGTTCGAGTGAAGCTCGCCACGGAGTAGGCGAGCACACGAGTTCCGCAGTCTGTGTGAATTTGTCGAAGCTTTGAGAAAGGGTTGCGAGTATGATTGAATTATACGGAGTTTTATAAAACTCAATAACCACAAACTACTATAATTGTTTATGTTACCAACTTCCAGACAAATCATTATTAGCTTAAGCTATTGTTTTTATATACTGCTCCAATTTTTAGTGCGGGAAGTTTGAAAATAAAATACTATTTACCCATATGAAAAGGGTTATTATGAACTCAATAATAAGAAATATAAAAGGAAAAAGTAAAAACAACTTGACAGATTAAATTTACCATATATTATACTTGCATCAGATACAACACAGGTATAATATAAAAATTAAAAGGTGGTAGAAAAATGTCATTATCAATAGAAACAATATAGAGTAAGCGTAAAGCGTACTTTTGATAAAAGTGCGGTATCGGAGTCTGTGATTAATAAAATCAAAGACTATATAAACCAAAGTTGACAACCCGTTTAATGTACCGATTGAATTTCAAATATTAGATGCATATGGTCTTAGTAGCCCGGTAATTATTGGTGCAGATACCTATGTGGCGGCAAAGTACAGGAAAGTACCAATGGCAGAAATTGCATTTTGGATATGCTTTTGAGAAATTTATTTTATTTTCAACCTCATTGGGTCTGGGAACAGTCTGGCTTTGCAGCTACTATTGATAGAAAGGCATTTGAAAAAGCAATCGAATTAAAAAGAAGATGAAGTTATGCTGCAGTATCGCCTATAGGTTATGCCGCAGAAAAACGCTCTATAAGAGAAAACCTTATGAGAAAAGGTCTGAAGTCTGATGATAGATTATCATTTTAAAAACTATTTTTAAAGGTGATTTTCAAAATGCTTTGAAGGAATCAGAAGCAGGGCGATTATTATTACCTTTACAAATGCTGCGTCTGTCACCGTCTGCAACGAATAAACAACCTGGAGAGTTGTTGTAGATGGAAACATGGTTCACTTTTACGAAGAGAAAAACAAAAAGGTTATGCTAAAGAAAATACCGGTGATATACAGAAAGTAGATCTTGGAATTGCAATCTGCCATTTTGAAATAGCGGCTAATGAGCAAGGCTTAAAAAGGAAATATAATTCAAAACGATCCGAAATCACAGCCCCAAATAATACAGAATATATAGCAACTTATAAATTGGAGGACTAAATGGATACTAAATTTTTCATCAGCACTCATACCTTAATCTTAATATCAGAAGCTCAAATACCGATGAGTTCCGAGCAAATCGCCGCAGTGTGAGGTACCCAATGCCAGCTATATCAGAAAGCTTACGACAAGGCTGAGCAAGGCTAAAAATCATAGAAGGGCGTAGAGGCATTAGCGGCTTTTACTTTTGAAAAAGGAAACCAAAGTGAGATTACTCTGCTTGATATATATAAAAGCAGTTATGGAAGTTAGCAAGATTCACATTTTTGATATTCATCAAAAACCCCAATGATGAGTGTATTGTAGAGGCATATATTAAGCCTGTATTATCAGGTATGTTCAAGAAAAATGGAAGAACAAATAGAAATTCAATTAGAAGCTATGACACTTGATAATTGTATGGATATTATGAAAAATAATATAAAAGATAGTAGGAATAGGAGAAAATAAAATGAGCAGCAGTATTAACACAATATGATAAACAAAAAATAAATCTTGAAATCAAAGAAGTGTCTATCCCTATCCCAAAGGAAAATGAAGTATTGGTAAAAATATATTCAGCAGCTGTCAATCCGCTTGATAATATGATTATTCGTGGAGAGGTCAAATTAATCGTACCGTATAAAATGCCCTTAGTAATGGAAATGAATTTTCCAGTGTTGTCGAAAAAGTAGGTACTTCTGTAACGAGGTTCAATACCGGAGATAGGGTTTATGGAAGAATGCCGCTTTTAAGATAGGTGCATTTGCCGAATATGCGGCAATAGATGAAAATGCATTGGCAATTGTACCTGAATATCTTACTCATGATGAAGCAGCGACAGTTCCTCTTACAGCACTTACCGCAATGCAGGCATTTGAGATTATGAATGTCAAAGCAGGTGAATCTATATTTATTTCAGGTGGAACAGGCAGTCTTGGGGCAATGGCAATTCCGCTTGCAAAGAGTCCGGGCTTACTGTTTATACAAATGGAAGTGCAGATAATGAGGAGCGTGTAAAGGCACTTGGTGCAGATAGATTTATTGATTATAAAAAAGACAACTATGCAGATGTTTTAAGTAATGTAGACTATGTTTTGGATACATTGGGAGATATAGAACTTCCAAATGAATTCAAAGTATTAAAAAGAAGGCGGAAAGCTTGTTTCTTTAAGAGGTCTTCCAAACGAAAGATTTTGCAAAAAAAGAGCGGGTCTGTCATTTTAAAGCAGCTTCTATTCAAAGTTGCCGGAGGAAAATATGATAAAATAGCCGGATTAAAAAATCAAACTTATGATTTTCTATTTGTTCATGAAGACGGAAAACAGCTTGAGCAGATTGGAAAACTGTTTAGTGCAGATAATCCGTTAGATACATCTATAGATACTGTATTCACATTGGAACAGGTGAATAAAGCTTTAGAAAAAGTTAAAAACGGCAGATCAAAAGGAAAACAATCATTAGAATTACGGAGGAATAAGGAATCTTTATTGCAGAGCGGTATAGGAAATTGATCGCCTTGCGGCGAACATCACCTCGTGAGCGAGCATGGGGCTAAAGCTCCTCTACTGATTTGATAAATTTTAATATAAGAAAGGGTAAATAACCCAAAAACGTATTTTTATAAAACGCTTCCAAGGAGACTATTGTAATGTATCATTGATATTTAATTAATATCAGCAATAGTAGAGTAAATCTTGATTCCCTTTATTATTTATTTGTTGCAATCTATTAATAAAACAGTAATAAAACTAAATATCAACGATACTATACAGTAGTGTGAATAGCCATTGCTTGACGGTATATTAAGGAGATTAGAAAAAGACAGACTTGAGTTATTGCCAAAGGTTTACAAGTTATTGATTGTGTCCAAAATACTCAATAGTCTCACACTAACAAAAACAATATCCCAAGTGAGTAAGGTCAGTCGAACTGTAATCTGTTTAATTAATCTATGTTAACTATTCTGTGCTTATGGTATAATATACCATAAGAGTGATATTTATTTAACAAAGCAATAAACTTTAGACAATTCAGTTTTCTATTGAAAGGTTAGGAATAAAGTATGGGGAAAAAGGGTTTTGTATTTTTACCGAAAGGATTTGACGAAGTAGTACGCAATTTGGGTAAAAAGTATCGTATCTACGCACCTGTGCTAAAAGCAGGAGAAGGCAGATTTACAGATACGGATGTAGTACGCTATGATTTTATAAAGGAGGCGGCAGAGATTGAACTTGAAAAGAAGTCCGATTATTCTTTCAAGGAAATTTTAACACCTCTGTCACAAACACTGTTCTTTTTACAGAAAATGAAGTAAAGGGAAGCGGATCAAGATATCAGTGAGGTAATAGTATTTCTAAGAAGCTGTGACTTAAATGCTTTGAAAAGACTTGACCAGATCTATCTTCGTAACGGAAGAGATGAAGACTATTTCTATGCTCGTATCAGAGATAATGTGAAATTCGCTTTAATAGGCTGTGCTCATTCCTATGAAGACTGTTTTTGTGTAGACATGGGTACTAACCGTGCAGATGATTTGGATTATCTTTTTTCAGTTGACTTAATCGACAACCGTTTTTATTGTCAACTAAAAGAAGAAAGTTTGGAGAGATTTTTGCAAATAATGCTATTAAAGAGCAGGAAGTTATACCCTAGATTTGTTACGGAGAATGAAACAAGAGTTGATTTGCCGGAAAGTGTGCCTTGAGCCTTTTTCAGTCGGATATGTGGAATGAATATACTATTCGTTGTATAGGCTGCGGCAGATGTAATTATGTATGTCCTACCTGTACCTGCTATACAATGCAGGATGTTTTCTATACTGATAACGGCAAGGTAGGTGAAAGAAGAAGGGTCGGCGCATCCTGTATGGTAGACGGCTATACCAATGTTGCCGGCGGTGGAGAGTATAGAAAGAAAAACGGAGATCGTATGCGTTTTAAGACTATGCATAAGATTTATGATTTCAAAAAGCGTTTCGGCTACAATATGTGCGTAGGTTGCGGAAGATGCGATACTGCCTGTCCGGAGTATATTTCATTTTCCAATATAATAAACAAAGTTACAGCCGAGGTCAAAAAGGAGGTCGCTAATGAGAAATAATCCTTATGTACCCTTTTCTTCCAAAATTTTGGAAGTTATTCCTCACACAGAAAAAGAATATACCTTCCGTATGGAATTTGAGGGAGAAGTAAAGCCGGGGCAGTTTTTTGAAGTATCTATTCCAAAGTTCGGAGAAGCACCTATTTCAGTCAGCGACATCAGTCCCAAAAGCATTGATCTTACAATTCGTAGAGTAGGAAGAGTTACCGATGAGGTATTTGAAAATTATGCAGGGGATACACTGTTTCTTCGTGGACCTTACGGTAACGGTTTTGATGTAAATAAATACACTAACGGCGAATGTCTTGTGGTAGCCGGAGGTACAGGCGTTTCTCCGGTGCGTGGCGTAATTGACGCACTTAGTGAAAGTAAAGATGCAAAGGATAAGCATATTATTTTAGGCTTTAAGAGCCCTTCGGATATGTTATTCAGAGAGGATATTGCACGCTGGGAAAAGTCGATGGATCTTATACTTACTATGGATAAAGAGGCAGAAGGCTACAGCGGCAATGTAGGTCTGGTAACCAAGTTCATACCGGAGGTAAACTAAATAATGTGGAAACAACACAGGCAGTTGTAGTAGGTCCTCCTCCAATGATGAAGTTTTCTGTAATTGAGCTTTTAAAGCGTGGATTTAGGGAGGAAAATATTTGGGTTTCTTATGAAAGAAAGATGTGCTGCGGTATCGGTAAATGTGGGCATTGCAAGGTAAATGACACCTACATTTGTTTGGACGGTCCGGTATTTAATTATGTTGACAGCAAGAGTTTGATCGACTAGGAGGTGTGAAAATGGCTAGAGATATTAATGTCGGAAAATTAAAAAGAAATGCCTTTCGTGTGTCTAAGCATCGTGGAGAGACTGCATCTCGTGTCAGAATGCCGGGTGGTTATATAGATGCTGAAAGTATGAAAAAGAATCGAGTGAGATTGCAGAAAAATACGGAAATGGAAGTATCTTCCTTACAAATCGTCAGGGTGTTGAGATTCCGGGCATAAAGCTTGAATATATGGATGCGGTCAATAAAGAAATTCAGCTTGTTATTGACAATGTTAAGACCAATCAGGAAAAAAGAGATACCGGTTATGCGGCTGCCGGAACAAGAAATGTGGTAGCCTGCCCTGAAAGAGACTTTTGTCCTTACGGAAATTACGATACCACAGAGTTTGCAAAGAAAATGGAAAAAGATGGTTTTCCCTAATAACTTGCATTTTAAGATAGCATTTACAGGTTGCTCCAATGACTGTGCAAAAGTAAGAATGAATGACTTCGGTATTATCGGAATGACGGAACCGCAGTACGATTCTGACCGTTGTGTTACCTGTGAAGCCTGTGTAAAGGGATGTAAGAAAAAGAGTGTAAATGCTTTGAAAGTAGTTAACGGAAAAATAGTAAGAGATACTGAAAAATGTATAGGTTGCGGTGTCTGAGTTACAGCTTTGCCCCACAAGAGCATGGACCAGAAGTAAAGAAAAATACTACCGCCTTGTATTGCTTGGAAGAACAGGAAAGAAAAACCCGAGAATGGCGGAAGACTTTATCAAATGGGTTGATGAAGATACAATATTAAAGGTGGTAAAAAATGCCTACGCCTATGTGGAAAAGTACATTGATCCCGAAGCTCCCGAAGGAAAAGAGCATGTAGGATATATAGTTGACCGAACAGGTTTTGAGGAGTTTTACAAATGGATTATGGAAGGAGTTACCTTATCCGATAAGGCTGAGCTTGCAAAGACTATGTACTGGGCGGAAAACATTATGACCGTTTATAGTTTGCTGTGGTAAATGAACCTTGTATTTCAAAACATACTCATTTTGAAGCAAATAGTCAGAACACTCTGCATTTCAAACATACCGCAGTACTGTTAATAAAGTTTCGCAGTCTGTGTGAATTGGTCGAAGCTTAAAAAAGCTCTGCGAGTATGATTGCATAACAAAGGACTTGTTTAGATATTCAAAACGATTGACACTAAAGGCAGTGCATGTTACTACATAAGTAAATCAAAAAACGCTCTATCCGCCTTCGACATAAACCCTGTCCTCTGTCATACAATACAAAGCCTCAAAACGCCTGATACTTTCTGGGTATATGAAAATAAACCATATCCCCTCATCGGAATTTGACTTGGCATAACTTTCCGGCAGTATCGTTACCCCTAGATTATTCCTTACCAGCTCCTTGGTACTGATGAAGTTTTGAATAGTAATATAAGAATGAACATCAAGCATATTAGCCTTTTTAAGAATCAAGTCAACCATCTGCCTTATTCTTTGATTGCTAAAAAGCATAATAAACTTCTCGTTCTTATATCTTTAATATCAAGGCAAAGTCTTTCGCTGCCCTTCGATAAAAGCCTTTTTACACACAGGGTTCTTATCCGACACAAGTATAGCAGAAAATCCTCTTTGGAAAGTATTTTCATAACAAAATCTTTTATTATCTCTATCTTCGCTTAGCAGATGCATAATGGCAAAAGAAATATTACCCTGCTCCAAATCGGTAAAAAGTTGATTGGAAGAATTTTCGGTTATATTGATATCAATATTCGGATAAATCTCAGAAAACTCACTTATAATTTTTGGAAGGAGTACCAAGCTCAAATGATTGGTGGTTCCAAGATTTATACTTCCTGATTGTAATTTTTTTCAATATCAGCTATTTGAAAGCTTCATTTCCTCATATAGTTTCAGAATTTGCTTGGCATATTTATAATAATATTCACCGCTTGGTACTAAGTTTAAGCCCTTTTGAACCTCTTATAAAAAGTTTGGTGTTAAGCTCTTTTTCTATGCGTTTTAGAGCCTGACTGAGCGAAGGCTGTGCGATATAAAGTATTTTTGCAGCCTTTGAGACACTGCCCTCTTTGGCAATGCTTTATGATATAAAGTAATTCCTTATCAGACATATCTACCTCCGGGAAAAATTACATAATGATGATTAAAGAAACACTCCCTATTTCAATTTTTGTAGCGGTTAGTACTGTTAATCAAAGTGAGTTACAAATTTTTACAGACCGGTGTAGGGTTAGAAAATCATTGAACTGATTCGTTACTGATTTTTGTTAGGTACGAGGCGGTTAAAGAAAGGAGTAGCGGGTTACGCTGACTGAAACCAACGAAGTACACATACAAAAATGCAGTAGAATCAGTCTGATGATTTAAGAAACCTACGCCGGGAACTGTATGAAAGTTCTCAGTCTGCAAAATAAAGTCAAAACTTTATTAACAGTACTGCGAGTATGATTGAAATAGTGAGTGTTCCTCTACTTTACCTGATCATAGTATATTTCAGTTTTGGAGTCCCAATTCACTCGGCACGGAATCCCGGTTTTTCGATAAACCCTCTTCGCATTTTTGATTGAAGTCAAAAACCGATAAAGAAATACTTTAATATCTCGTATCCTCAAAAATAAAATCCATAACTTCTAAGTGCTGCTGTTCTGAAGCCCAGATCCTGTTCTTTCAGGGTCAAGTACGAATCTGCCCTATGTGTATGTTATCTTTATCAATTCGTACTTTTTGTATCATTCCGATAAATTGTCCTGAGTAACATATTGAAAAATGTATTTTTCCAATGCTTTTATCTTTTGATAACTTATGGGATAAGAAATTTCTTGCTCCCATCCACTGCTCCTGAAATTCTCTCCCATTTTATTTGACCATTCACATAAAAGTAAGGCATTATTTTTACTTATCCCTTTTTCAAAACTGATATCCATACTTACCCTCTCAGATTCTACAAACAAAATATCAAATTTGTATATATAGAGAAAAATCAATAACTTCTATAATATTTATAGTATTTGCCTCATATAGATATATTATTATATAATGCATTCTAAAACAAGAATAAGTTAAGGGAAGACTATGGTAAACTATATGAAGGCGGAGTTTATATATTAAACTCCAAGGAAATAATAGAAGAAAAAGATTTTGACAAGGTAAAGGCAAAAAGAAATTTAACAGTTGATAAAGAAAGCGCTGTAAGGCAAACTATAAGCTATGAGATATTAAGTGCTCACAATACCTCAAATGATGATAAAAAATTAAAGCTCAGGTTTGACTCTATGGCATCACATGACATAACCTATGTGGCAATTATACAGACCGCAAAGGCTTCAGGCATGGAAAAGTTTCCTCTGCCTTATGTACTTACCAACTGTCACACTCACTTTGTGTGCAGTAGGCGGAACCATTAACGAAGATGACCATTTATTCGGACTTTCCGCTGCAAAAAAATACGGAGGCATATACGTACCTCCACACATTGCGGTAATACACCAGTACATAAGAGAGGCTATGGCAGGCTGCGGTAAGATGATACTGGGATCGGACAGCCATACAAGATACGGTGCACTTGGAACTATGGCAATGGGTGAAGGTGGCGGAGAGCTTTGTAAAGCAGCTTTTACTTGACACCCATGATGTAAATTATCCTGAAGTAGGGAATCTACCTTGACAAAAAGCCCTGTAGTGGTGTAGGGACCTCAGGATATAGCTTACTATAATAAAGGCGGTATTGTCAGGCTATGTAAAAATAAGATTATGGAGTTTATAGGGCCGGGCATCGCTTCTATGGATACGGGACTACAGAAACGGTGTAGATGTAATGACTACGGAAACGACCTGCCTAAGCTCTATTTGGGCAACGGATGAAGATACAAAAGCATTTTTAAAGGCACATAACAGAGAGGAAGATTATAAGAAACTTTCACCGGGAGAAGTTGCATATTATGACGGTCTGGTATATGTAGACCTAAGTAAAATAAAGCCTATGATAGCACTTCCCTTCCATCCGAGCAATGTATATGAGATAGACGAGGTCAATGCCAATCTTGAAGACATACTTGCAAGTGTCGATAAAGAGGCTGTGCGTATAGGTGGTAAGGCAGGTGAGGAGCTTAATCTTAGAGGCAGAATAGAAAACGGTAAATTAAGGGTCTCACAGGGAATTATAGCAGGTTGTGCCGGCGGTAATTACAACAATGTTATGCGAAGCTGCACATATACTTAAAGGTAAAAGCTGCGGCTATGATGAGTTCAATATGTCGGTATACCCCTCATCACAGCCGGTATACATAGAGGCTGACAGACAGGGAGCGATATCGGAGCTTATGTCTGCCGGAGTGGTCGTGAAGACCGCATTTTGCGGACCTTGCTTCGGAGCCGGAGACACACCTGCACATAGAGGACTTAGCGTAAGACATACCACAAGAAACTTCCCGAACAGAGACGGTTCAAAGCCGGGAGCAGGGCAGATGTCTGCGGTAGCCTTAATGGATGCAAGATCTGTAGCGGCTACGGCTGCAAGAGGAGGTATCTCACTCCGGCTACGGAGATAGCTGACGATTATAAGGTACCTGAGTATCATTTTGATGGAGGTATATACGAAAAAAGAGTGTATCAGGGCTATAAAAAGGCGGATGAGAACAAAGAGCTTATATACGGACCTAATATTAAGGACTGGCCTAAGATGTCGGCTCTTACCGACAACATACTTCTTAAGGTTTGCTCAAAGATATTGGATGAGGTAACAACCACAGACGAGCTTATACCTTCAGGCGAGACCTCTTCCTACCGATCAAATCCTTTGGGACTTGCGGAGTACACCCTATCAAGAAGAGATCCGGATTATGTGCCTAACAGTAAGGCGGTAGACAAGCTTGAAAAAGCAAGGGTGGAAAATAAAAACTCAGTTTTGGCAAATGAGGAACTGACAAGGGTATATGATAAACTAAAAGAAGCAGTTACTGACATAAATCCCGGAGAAATTGAAATAGGCAGCATGATATATGCTAAAAAGCCGGGAGACGGCTCAGCCAGAGAACAGGCGGCAAGCTGTCAAAGAGTTCTTGGAGGACTTGCAAATATAGCAAAGGAATACGCTACAAAAAGATATCGCTCAAACCTTATAAACTGGGGTATGCTTCCTCTTGTTAAAAAGAGGATGCCGACTTTAAGGTAGGAGACTATATTTATATACCGAATATAAAACAAGCCCTCAATACGGATATGAAAGAAATTACAGCCTATGTGGTAGATATAGAGAAGAATATGTGTATGATATAAAACTGACAATATCAGAGATGACTGATGTTGAGAAAGATATTATAAGAGCTGTCTTATTAATTACAATAAGAACAGACTTGAGAAAAAGGCTGTATAGTTGTCTTATAAAAAGGAGGAGGCTACTAATCAGGTAGGTTATTTATCTTTATTAAATATGCAGGTTAATATATTATTGATATTTAATTAATATCAGAAAAAGTAGGGTGAATCTCAAATTTCCTTATTATATGCTTGTACTTAAAGTTTGCTTATGAATTTTACGAAGATAGATGTTGAGAACAGTCGGATAGATAGTTACTTTTCCGGTGCCTAAGTATTAAATATATTTTTAGTAGCGGATCATATAAATGAATTTAAACTTAGTTCACAGTTTGCGCCTACAGGAGATCAGCCCTCAGGCTATAGAAGCTGCAAAGGGGTTTAGAGAGGCAATCAATTTGAGACCCTACTTGGAGCTACCGGCTCGGGAAAAACCTTTACCATGGCAAATATTATACAGAAACTGCAAAAACCCACACTTATCATAGCTCACAACAAGACCTTGGCAGCCCAGCTCTACGGAGAATTTAAAGAATTTTTCCCGGAAAATGCGGTTGAGTACTTTGTATCATACTATGACTACTATCAACCGGAAGCCTATGTACCGAGTACGGATACCTATATAGAAAAAGACTCGGCTATCAATGATGAGATAGATAAGCTCAGACATTCCGCAACAGCGGTTTTGTCTGAGAGAAGGGATGTTATAATTGTGGCTTCGGTATCCTGTATATACGGACTGGGAAGCCCTATAGACTATGCAGAGATGGTCATATCTCTAAGGCAGGGTATGATCAAAGACAGAGACGAGGTTATAAGAAAATTAGTTGATATACAATACAACAGAAATGATTTTGACTTCCATCGTGGAACCTTCAGAGTAAGGGGAGACATAGTGGAAGTCTTTCCTGCGTATGTAAGTAACAAGGCATACAGGATAGAATTTTTCGGTGATGAGATAGATAAAATAAGTGAAATGGATGTGCTTAGCGGTGATGTGATAGCGGAGCTTAGCCACATAGCCATATACCCTGCTTCACATTATATAGTACCTCCGGATAAGATGTTAAAAGCAACACAGGAGATACTTAAGGAATGTGATGAGCAGGTTGAGTTTTTCAAGTCCGAAGATAAGCTTATAGAGGCTCAAAGAATTTATGAAAGAACCCACTTCGATGTGGAGATGATGAGGGAAACCGGAGTATGTTCAGGTATAGAGAACTATTCAAGGCATCTGATAGGTGCTAAGGCAGGAGACCCTCCCTATACGCTGATAGACTATTTTCCGGATGATTTTTTAATGATCATAGATGAGTCTCATATAAGTGTACCTCAGATAAGAGGCATGTATGCGGGAGATCGGGCAAGGAAGATGAACCTTGTTCAGTACGGTTTCAGGCTGCCTTCCGCACTTGATAATAGACCCTTGGAATTTTCCGAGTTCGAGTCAAAGATCAATCAGCTTCTTTTTGTTTCGGCTACACCCTCGGTATAGGAGGATGAGCATGAACTTTTGCGTGCGGAGCAGATAATAAGACCTACAGGACTGTTAGACCCTACCATAAGTGTAAGAAAGGTGGAGGGTCAGATAGATGATCTTGTTTCGGAAGTATTTAAGGAAGTTGAAAATAAACATAAGGTACTTATAACCACCCTGACCAAGAAGATGGCGGAAGATTTAACCGACTATATGAAGGATGTGGGTATTAAGGTAAGGTATTTACATTCCGATATAGATACATTGGAAAGAGCCGAAATTATAAGGGATATGAGACTGGATGTTTTTGATGTGCTGGTAGGTATTAACCTTTTAAGAGAGGGACTTGACATTCCGGAAATTACTCTGGTTGCTATATTGGATGCGGACAAGGAAGGCTTTTTAAGAAGCACCACTTCATTGATACAGACTATAGGAAGGGCGGCAAGAAACTCCGAAGGACGGGTAATCATGTATGCAGACAGAATTACCGATTCCATGAAGGCTGCCATAGATGAGACTTATAGAAGGAGGCAGATACAGGAAGCCTACAATAAGGAGCATAACATTACTCCAACAACTATAAAAAAGGCGGTCAGAGACTTAATTGCCATATCAAAGGCTGCAAGTGAGGAAAGCAAAAAGCTTGAAAAAGATCCGGAGTCTATGGAAGATAAGGAACTTGAAAAACTTGCAAAAAGACCTTGATAAGGCTATGAAGAAGGCTGCTACGGAGCTTAATTTTGAAGAAGCGGCAAGGTTAAGAGATAGGCTTTTGGAGGTTAAGAAGATTTTATTTGACAGGGAGTGATATGGAAAGAACGAGAAAATTAGCCGATACCGCTATGTTTGCGGGAGAATTGATGTTAAGGGCAGGGGCGGATATATACAGGGTGGAAGATACCATGAGCAGGATACTTGACAGAGAGACTACCTGGTCTCATGAGGTTGTTGCTCTTCCCACTGCCATTTACCTACAGTTGTTGTGGAAAATGAAAAAGGTAAGGAAAAAGGATGCTTTTAAGTCTGGTCAAGAGAATAGACTCAACTACTATAAACCCTAAATACAATATATGCGGTCAATCATATCTCAAGGAAACTTTGCCTTGGGCAGATAGACGTGGATGAAGCCTATGAAAGAATGCTCAGACTTACCAAAAAGCCTGTGTATCCGGAGTATTTCGAGTACATATGCTATGTATTTGTATCTACGAGCTTTCTTATTATGTTTGACGGTAATGTTAATGAGTTTATACTTACGGCAATAGCGGCTACGGTACTTTCTTTGGTAAAAACACACAACTAAAAATTGGGATTTAATGATATCTGTGTAAATGCCGCAACTTCATTTATGCTGGTTGTTGCAGCAGTGCTTGGAGCTAAGTATTTATTTAAGAATGTATCTGTAGACTTGGTAATCATATCACCGCTCAGTGCCTGGTTCCTGGAGTAAAATGTACCACTGCGATCGAGGATACTCTTAACGGAGATTATGCATCGGGAGGAAGCAGGGATGTTGGAAGTTATAATTATTTCTTTTGGCAATGGCTACTGGAACGTGAAAAGTGAGCGATGGCACTTATGGGAGGTATTTGAAATGAGTAGTAGTTATGTTATTTATAAAAACATATGCGGCGTTTTCATCGATTATAGCCTTTTCTATTATATTTGATATGCCTAAAAATTTGTTAAAAATATGCTACTTTGGTAGGTGTACTGTCCTGGATCATATACAGTTATCTTTTGTATATAAAAGTAGATATTGTATTACAGGCATTTCTATAACCGGATTGGTTGTGGCAGCCATGAGTCATACTACTGCAAGAACACCTCAAAGCCCGTAAACTATGTTCCTTGTGCCCGGTATACTTCTCTGGTTCCGGGAGGTCCGATATACAGAAGTGTATATTACTTTATAAAATGATAACAGCAACCTGGGAAATATGTATTTTTATACAGACATTGCAGATAGCCGGAGCCATTGCTATGGCTATCTTTATTATGGATTCGGTATTCAGGCAGACAAGAAGATATTCAAAAAGACAAAGATATGAGGATAGAAGTTGATCTCGTTTGACGAAACCGTAAAGAAGTTACTGTTAAAGCTGATTTGATTACTGATGAGGTATTGATTTAGCTCCACATATAGGCTATAGTATATAATATTTGTATGTCAAAGAGGATGTTGGTATGAGATACGAAAAACAGAAAAATAGCTGGTATAGATGAATTTAAGGTGTTTAAGGCATTAAAACTGCTTGCTATTCCTATGGTAGTGCTGGTATTAATTATAGTAATATTGGTGGTGGACAGGGTACAGTCAAAAAAACAGGCTATCTCATCTACCGTTTCACAGGAAAGTGTTGTAGCAGAGTCAAGCTCCAATAATACCGTATACACCTATGATTTCAGTAATTACGGTTTACAAAAGGACAGTAACCCTGAGGTTATGCAGCTTGTGGCAGAGTATCAAAAGGCGAAGATAGAAGCCGATTCAGGAGCCTTATACAAGGTGTTCGGAAAAAGTGGCAACGAGGGTCAGTCTGATCTGCAGGCAAAGCTTAATGAAGAAAAAAAGGTATATGAGGCATAAGGAAAATGTAGCCTGCTACATAGGTAACGGACTCAATGCCGGAGAGTATGTGGTATTTATAAGTGCGGATGTGAAGTTCCACGGCATTATAACACCTGCTCCTATGCTGACATGGGCATATATAAAGACCGGCGAAGACGGGAAGCTATATATGCAGGAGCCTGATAAGGTGGATGAGCAGCAGAAACTTTTTGTAGACAAGGTTGCACATTCCGAGGATGTAAAGCTGCTTGACTCTGCAATGAGAAAAAGACTCGCTGAGGTACTTATTTCGGATGCACAGCTTGCATCTTTGTATCAAATATGGCTTGAGGGTGCGGATGTATCAAAGTATGATATAAAGCTTTTAGCGGGAAATGCTGAAGAGGAAAGTACTAAGGATGTTGACCTTGAGGATGACGAAGTACATATAGGAACACCTACTACAGAGGCAAGCAAGGAAACGACTGCCGAAAGTACAGAGGCTGAAACAACTACAGAAGCTCCAAGCAGTGAGGAGAGTGCGGCACCGGCTGAGAGTGCGGCGCAGTAAGATTATGGATATTAAAGATTTTTAATTACGAGCTTCCTGAAAGACTTATAGCTACAGGATCCCTTGGCAGACAGAAGTGCTTCAAGGCTGATGGTGATGAAAAAGCAAAGCTATGAGCTTGAGCATAAGCATTTTAGTGATATTATAGATTATCTGAAAAAAGGAGACTGTCTGGTTCTTAACGATACCAAGGTCATACCTGCAAGACTTTACGGTGTAAGAGATAGCAAAGATTCAAGGGCTAAGGTTGAGATACTTTTGCTTAAAAGGCTTAGCGACAGAGTTTGGGAATGTCTTGTAAAAACCGGGTATGCAGGACAGGAGATAGACTGACTTTGGAGAGGGCTGAAAAGGCTAAGATAATCAATATAGACGAGACCGGTAACAGGCATATAGAATTTGAGTTTGAGGGTATATTTTGAGGAAAATACTTGATAAACTGGAGAAATGCTGCTGCCTCCTTATATCACACACATAAGCTTTGAAGATAAAAACAGGTATCAAAACCGTATATGCAAAGTATGAGGGCAGTGCAGCAGCCCCTCACGGCAGGGTTGCATTTTACTAAAGAGCTTCTTAAAAAAATAGAGACTAAGGGTGTGGACATAGCAAAAGTCACCCTTCATGTAGGTCTTGGAACTTTAGACCGGTAAAAGAAAAGATATATTAAAACATCATATGCACCTCGAGTTTTATATGATAGACGAGGAAAAATGCAGCTAAGATCACGCAGCCATGAGAGGGTGCAAGAATTATTTGTGTGGGAACGACCAGTTGCAGAGCTTTTGGAAAGTGCAGCGGCTTTTTGAACACTGCTTAAGGCACTCGAGTGCATGGACAGATATTTTTACATATCCGGGCTGCATAAATTCAAGATGGTTGATGCACTTATTACAAAACTTCCACCCTGCCTGAATCAACACTTATTATGCTGGTATCGGCGCTGGCAGGCAGAGAGGAAGTGCTTAATGCCCACAGAAAAGCCGTAGATAAAGAATACAGATTTTTAGTTTCGGAGATGCGATGTTTATAATGTAACTTGAAATCTTACTTTTATTAATTTATTTTAATAAGATTAATGTGATAAAAAGTAGGAAATAACCCCTGCTTTTGTTGCTTAAATATAAATTTGTCATATAAGCCGTTCTTAAATACAATACTTGATATACTTGTTGCTGCTGTTTGCATTGAATGAAAAATTAATATACGAAGTGCTCAACAGTCAAATGCCATTAGAGCATTACCTACATAAGAGTATAATAAAAATGAGTTTGTATTTATACAGTTTCAGCCCCTGAAATATAAAGGAAACTATTGACTTTTAGTACCAAATATAGTACTAATTACATTAGAAGAAATAAAACATAGAATCAAGGGAGTAAAAGCATGGAAGTTAAAGATTATATGAAATTGCCTTATACAAGGTTAGTACAGGAAATAAATGATGAAAGTGGTCATTACTTTTATGGGAGAGTATTAGAATTAGACGGATGCCAAAAAGTACCGCTGATACTTTGGAAGAGTTGTATGAAGGACTTAATGAAGCTATGGAAGGATATTTAGAAGTTAAGCTCGAGAATGGTCTACATATTCCGGTACCGGATAGAACAGATGGCTTATAGTGAAAATTTAATGTCAGATTGCCTAAATCATTGCATCGGAAATTAGCTATTGAAGCAAGTAAAGAAGGAGTTAGCCTAATCAATTAGTATTATATAAGTTGTCAATGTAATTTTTCAAAATATGGAAGTAAAAATAAGGTTAAATATTTTTAGCTTGTTTTGACGAAGATGAATGAGCTACCTGAAATGTAACTATATAACTTTCCTTAAAAATATAAAGTCGGAAAAAGAGTTTTACTTTTTATTTCTATATGGTAATATTTTCCAAGTATTTCTATATAGAAATAAAAAGGAGGTTTTTATTTTTGATTAAGAACGGAGGATATCTGACTATGCAAAATACGCTTCGCTTTAACGGGCGGGTTTTTAATCGCATATTGTCTGCAGATAGAGAGGCTTTATATTCGGCAGAACAGGGGAAGATACTTTCCTGTCTTTGGGCAAGAGCGCCCATGACGGCTACAGATTTGGCTATAGCTACAGGACTTGCCAACAATACTTTAACATCAATGCTTAGAAAAATTGGAAGAGCAAAAATCTTATTAAGAGCTATACACATCCAAAAGGATAAGCGTAAAAATTTTTGAGCTTACAGCAATCGGAGAAAGTCAAAGAAGTGTAGGTATGAGAGTAAGCAAGAAACTTGATGAAATATTTTATAAAAGGTTTTTCCAAGGAAGAGATAACTAAGTTGGAAGGCTATATGGAGCGCATATTGGAAAATCTAAAAGAAGCTGAGCAAAGATATATCAAAGAATAGTAAAGAAGATTAAATTACTACAAGTCAGTGCGAAACTTTCAATTCGGATTTGAAAATTTTTATAAAGACTTGAATTAACTATATCAACTCACAGGAGTCATAACATAAATAATATTATAGGGAGGAAAAATGGACAGATTGCAGCAAAATAAAGAAAATGCAATTAATTTTTTTATCGTACAGCTGAAGGAGAGCCTAAAAAGGCAGTTGAGCTTTATGTCGAGAGATGAATATTTGCAACATAATCCGGTAGTGGAAGACGGGAAAAGAAGGTTTCATAGAATATTTTGAGCGTATGCAAAGGGAGTATCCTGATAAAAAGTGTGGAGTTTGTACGTTTAATTGCTGAGGATAATATGGTTACCTTACATACACACCAAACATGGGGTGAACCTGATAATAAAGAATATGTAACTATGGACTTTTTCAGATTTGATGCCAATGGAAAGATTGTTGAACATTGGGATGCTATACAAGAAGTTGTAAAGGATACAAAGTCAGGTAGAAGTATGTATTAAGTACAGAGTCCGGTGTATAGTATTGTTGATATCTAGTGTGTGTATCGTTGATATCTCAGCCTTATTACCTCTTTGTTAATAGATTGCAACATGTCATAATAAAGAAAGTTGAGACTTACTCTACTATTGCTGCTATTAATTAAATGTCAATGATACTATATACTAGTGTATCGTTTCAAATAAGTATACCAAAACAACTTGAAACTTTAGCATATATTTAGATTATCAGTAAATATAGCCAGTTATGCGTAATTTTTACATCTTGTAACTGTTAAAACCGGTTAAGTTGTTTAGAAACACTGTTTCTAAAGACAGGAGGAGTATGATTGAATTTTAGAGAAATTCATACGGACAGGAAGAGGTTATAAAGGAACATTCTATTCACGATAGAGGATGGAGAATTATTTGTATTGGTAGGTCAGAGCGGCAGCGGTGAAGACAACTACACTTAAGATGATCAACCGTTTGGTGGAGGCTGATTCTGGAAGTATATTTATAGACGGTAAAGATATTACATCAATGCCGTTAAGAAAGCTTAGGCTTGATATAGGTTACGTGCTTCAAAGTATAGCCTTATTTCCGAATTTGACAGTCAGAGAGAATATAGAATTAATACCGGAGATGAAAAAGTGGCAAGCTGCAAAAAGACATAAAGCAAGTGATGAACTTTGAAAAGGTAGGCTTAGAAGCTTTCAAAAATATAAAGAACGTTATCCTAGAGAGCTTTAGGCGGGGAACAGCAAAAGAGTGGGTATACTTAGAGCAATTATTGCACAGCCCAAGATTCTTTTTAATGGATGAACCTTTCAGTGCCTTAGACCCTATTTCAAGAAAGAGTTTACAGCTGCTGACCAAAAGTTTACATAAAGAGTTCAATATGACCATAGTATTTGTAACCCATGATATGTCGGAGGCGCTTGATATAGCCGATCGCATCCAGTTAGTGAAAGAAGGAGAGATTTTGCAGATGGGGCAAGTCCTAAGGACATTAGGAAAGCCCTGCAAATGAATATGTAAAGAGCTTATTTGAGGATAACAAGAAAGGGGATGTACTATGATTCTTACAATAATTCAAACCTTTCATGAGCGTTTTGCAGATTGGAATCTGGCACTTTTTGAACATTTGCAAATATCGCTTTTTATCACTGTTTCTGGCAGTTTTTACTCGCAGTACCTCTTGGAGTCATATTAGTAAAGCTTCCCAAATTAAAAGAATGGATGCTCCAACTTACCGGAGTTTTTCAAACAATTCCCTCACTTGCTCTTTTAGGACTTTTTATACCTGTGCTCGGAATAGGTAAGATACCCTGCGGTAACAGCACTTGTAATCTATGCATTGTTTCCGGTTTTACAAAAGTACGATAACCGGACTCTGATTCTGTTGATAAAAATCTGCAAGAAGCCGCTGAGGCTTTTTGGAAATGAACAGACTGGAGAGGCTTAGGAAATTCGAACTGCCTTCTAGCTATGCCGGTAATTGTCTCAGGTGTAAGAACTGCGGCGGTACTGATAGTAGAACTGCAACTTTGGGGAGCACTTATAGGGAGCCGGAGGTATGGGCAGTTTTGATATTTTTGGAATTGACAGATATGATGGCACTTATTTTAATAGGCGCTATATCATCAGCCTTTTTGGCAATACTATGAATATTGTAATAAAATATCTTGAAAAACAAATCCCTCAAAAAGATACTGATAAGTTTGATTGCCCTGATTACGGCAACCGCATTAAGCTTTATTCCAAGTATTGCTCCTATGATGAATACCAGGCGTTTGCTTGTGGCAGGAAAGCTTGGACCCGAACCTGAAATTCTTATCAATATGTATAAGGAGCTGATAGAGGCTAATTCGGATATAAAGGTAAAGCTTGAACCTAATCTCGGCAAGACATCCTTTTTATATGAGGCATTAAAAATAAGCAAATAGATATATACCCTGAGTTTAGTGGAACGATTACTTCAAGTTTACTTAAAAATCAAGTACAGGTCTCAAATGATCCTTTAGGGGTATATGAGGCGGCAAGAGAGGGAATACTTAATCAGGATAAGCTTGTATATTTAAAGCCTATGGAATATCAGAATACTTATGCCCTTGCAGTAAAAAGATTATGCAAATAAATATGATTTAAAAACTATCAGTGATTTATCAAAGGTTGAGGACAGTGCCGTAGCAGGATTTACCTTTGGAAATTTAATGACAGAGATGACGGTAACAAAGGGCTTAAAAGTCTGCACAAACTTGAATTAAATGTTAAGACCCTTGAGCCTAATCTACGCCATATCAGGCGATTAATGGAGGCAATGTTCAGATAGTTGATGCCTACTCTACAGACAGTGAACTTATAGAGTATGATTTGGTGGTACTTGAGGATGATAAGCAGCTTTTTCCTCCTTATCAGGGTGCACCTCTAATGAGAAAGTGATACCTTGGAAAAAGTATCCCGAACTTGAAGAAATACTGAATAAATTAGGCAGTGGGCAGATAAGTGCTGAAGAAATGAGTCGCATGAACTATCAGGTAAAGGTAGATAAAAGGAGTGCAAGTGAGGTTGCACATGAGTATCTGGTAAATAAGGGTTTGGTAAAAATAGAAGGAAGTAACACAGATTAAAACAAATTTGTAACGTTTTTTAACAATCCTTGCTTTTATATCCTGTTTTGGTGTAATATATAGTCTAACAAGAACGTAAAGAAAACACAGGATAATTAATAAGTAATCAATTTTAATATGTAAAGTTTGGTATGCTGTCAGTTATTTATTAAATATATTTTTAGAACTTTTATAAAGACAGCAGCCTTATTTTATAAGTGCTTTTACAATAGCAAGGAAAGGAAGTGATATCTTTATGAATACTGCCGTTAATAAAGAGTATGCTTATATCGGGAATTTATTTAAAAAGACTGAGGGTGTGGGCATTACTTGTATTATTTGCTATAAGCAACATAGTTGTCAATGTTAATACGGTATATGCAGATTCCGAGTATAGCAGTTATGTAGGGTAAGTTAGCTATAGCAGCCTACTGTGACAGTTATAAAACATACAAGGAGGTGATCCCTACCTCGGTAAAACTGTTGCAGCTAAGTTGAAGATGTTTGACATAGGTGAGAATATCAAGATAGGTGATAAGGTATATACGGCTGAGTCTGTGCCTGAAAATTCAGAGAATGACATTATGATTTATTTTTGACTCAAGTCTTCAGCCTATGATTATGGAATGAAGAAGGCGGATGTATATAGAAAGCCGAGAGGTTCAAGCAGCTCAAGCAGCTCAAACAGCCTCAGCTAGTTCGGGAAGCTCCAAAAGTTCCTCTTCAAGCTCAGGTTCAAGCAAAAGGCGGTTTCTACAAAACTTAGTTCCAATAAGTGGCAAGAGTCTTGGCACATTTACTACGACCGGATATTGTAACTGCAGTATTTGTGCAGGTGCTATGCAGGAAGAGCCACAAGCAGTGGGGTTATGCTGAAAGCCAATCATGTTAACAGCTGCAGACCCTTCAGTACTTCCTATAGGTACAAGGGTTATAATAAACGGACAGGAGTACAAGGTAGAGGATACCGGCTCCGGAGTAAACGGAAATAAAATAGATATATACTATGACAATCATGATGCGGCTATAGCACATGGTAACAAAAAGTAGAAGTATTTGCAGCAATTATTAAACTAGAGAAGCACTGATTAAAAACAGTGCTTCTCTGTTTGCTTTAAAGAACAGTGATTTGTCGGCAATATAAACAATCAAAAGTTACAGTTCAGGGTAGTTTAGATATATATGTATAATATGCTAAATGAAAGCTTGCTTTCAGCTACATATTATACATATATATCTAATAGACTACTGTCAATATTCATAATTCGTCTAATTTATAAATAAGGTTAAATATTTTTAGGTTGTTTTGACGAATTATGAATGAGCTACCTGAACTGTAACCAATCATATAAATTTATTATAATCTTTTAACTCTAAAAACTGGACATCAGTTAATATATAGTTTATACTATTCTCACTATGAAAGCATAAATGGGTACAAATAATTATTCATAAAGTTTCAAAAGTCTACTATTTATAATTTGCATAGTAAGGTTTTTGTGCATAATATCCAAGTGCCATCGTCTTATTGATGTGAATTTGTAAGAGTAGATTTTAGAGTGTCAGAATATGACGGAGAGATTGATGTTTTATAAAAATCCGTATATAGGAGTTTTTTTGTTGGTAACAGGTTTAGGCTTTTTTCTGTAATAGCTCCTGTAACACTTTGTATATATATAGCTTATTGGATAAAACGAACTTATGGTTTTGATATATTTTTCCGGCTATAATACTTGGAATATCAAGCGGAATATTAGTGCTTTATAAAAGTATATGTTATTTTTAAATAAGGTAAAAAGAAGAGGATAAGAAGATTTTTAGAAGAAAGGTCTAAAAAGTAGTAAAAACAAACTGCAAATAATCCGAAGAAAAAGCAGGATTTTCAAGGAGGACTGATAACTTTGATAAGTGATTCGCTTAAAAACTTTTGTTTGAAATGGCTTTCGGCTTTTGTAATATATGAAGGTATACTTGCAATAGTTTTACTGATTATATCAAAAAATAATGCGGTATTCGCCGGTTTCTGCTATTTTTAGGCTATATAACAGGAATAATTTTAGTCATATATATACTGCTTGATATGGCTGTAACGATAGAAAATGTAATAGATGTAAAGATCCGGACCATGCACGAAAAAGACCATGTTGCATGCCGGAATAAGAAAGGCGGTGCTCATAGCGGTTATAATTATTGCCCTTAATCTTAAGTTTATTAATACTATGGCAATAGTGCTTACTTTATTCGGTATTAAAGCAGGTGCATATTTGCAGCTCATGCAAATAAAATTTATAAAAATAAGACAGGAAAATCCACACAGGATAACAGGCTGTAAAACAATAAGGTTATTAATTTGGCGCTTTTTATATTGCGGTGTACTTATTTGTTGATATTTAAACTAATACTGTAAATATTTTTACCGTTTCACAATCATATGCAAAAACAGTAATCAGCTCCGATATCACCAAGTTGGTACATTAGCATATCAGTTAATTAATATTGCAATATAAAAACTTAATTGCCGATTATAATAAAAATCAAGAGAGGAGGATACTAGATGATATTGCTTTCGGCAACAAAAATCTCTGAGCTTCATAGATACATGATGTGTATAAATACAGTCTCTTCGGTCATGAAGTATACATAACTACAACCACAATATCAATAATGGTAGTGGTTGTAGCTATACTTATATTTGGAGTATTTGCCAGAAGGACACTTATGAAGGCTGATGATAATATCGGGGTTTTTTCAGAATTTCCTGAGTATGCATATGAACCTTGGAAAATATGGTAGGAGGTATCTTGGGAGATAATGCCTACAGGTTCATTAATTATATAGGAACAATATTTCTTTTTATATTGATTTCGAATTTAAGCGGACTTTTAGGACTGAGAAATCCTACCGGAGACTATGCCGTAACCTTTTTGCTCGGTATGGTAACCTTTTTCATAGTGCATTACCAGGGGTTCAAGAACAGGAGGCTTAGGCATATTACGGTTTTATTTGAGCCTACACCCTTGCTTTCTCCGCTTAATATCATCAGGAGAGCTTGTACAACCCTCTTTCCATATCACTCCCGTCTTTTTGCAAATGTTTTATCAGGTGTGATCATGATGGGACTTTGGTACAGTATGATGCCCCTTTGGGCAAAAATAGGTATACCGGCGTTCTTGCACGTGTATACAGATGTATTCTCAGGATGCATACAAACCCTATGTATTCTGTATGCTTACAATGGTTTATATAGACGATAAAATGTCTTAAAACCCTAAGTTATTATTAGGGCTGAGTAATTGCCCGCTGTGTAATACAGTTATACAGCGTATTGCATATAATTTTATTTTAAGGAGGTTTTTTTATGAATATATCAGGTCAGGATTTTATATATGGTTGCTCCGCTATCGGTGCAGGCTTAGCTATGATAGCAGGTATAGGACCGGGAGTAGGACAGGGAATTGCGGCAGGACACGGAGCATCAGCAGTAGGTAGGAATCCGGGAGCAAGATCAGATATAACTTCAACCATGCTTTTAGGTCAGGCGGTTGCCGAGACAACAGGTCTTTACGGTCTGGTAGTGGCTATGATTTTAATGTTTGTAAAACCTTTTAATAGTTAATCTTGGAAAGGAAACTAAGAGATTGGAAAGATTAATAGGATTTGATGTACAACTTTTGCATGATGCGGCTATCATGGGTATATCTATATTTATCCTGTTCTTTGGTCTTTCATATTTGCTCTTTTAATCCGGTAAGAGATGTTCTTAAAAAGGAGAAGAGAGTCCTTTCAGAACTGGAGGATGCAAGTACAAAGTCAAAGGATGCTAATGAGTTAAAAAGCATTGTATGAGTCCAAGTTAAAAAGATATAAGCTTGGAAAGGGACAGGATTTTAGAGGATGCCAGAAAAAGCCAAGTTAAAGGAAGCCGATATAATTGCAAAAGGCTGAACAGGAAGCAAAAATTATCACACAAAGAGCTGATAAAGAGATAGAACTGGAGAAGAGAAAGGCACTTGATGAGCTGAAAAGAGAAATAGTTGATATAGCCTCTGTTATGGCAAGTAAGGCACTTTTCTTCATCTATGGATATGAATATGCAAAAGGCACTTATAGATGAGGCTCTAAAAGGTATAGGTGAAAAGTACATGGCAAAATTAGTGGCTAAAGTATATGCTGATGCACTTTTTGAACTGGGGCTTGATAACGGCATGTTGGATGTTATATACGATGAAGCTTATGCTGTTAAAGATATATTTCTGAATAATAACAGCTTAAGGGATATTTTTAGAGTCTCCGAAACTGTCTACGGAAAATAAGAAAAGAACTTGTCAAAGACATCTTTCGGACAGGCTGTCTTCACAAAGCTACGGCTTTTTGATGGAGCTTATAGAAAAAGAACAGGCAAAAGATCTTATAAGTATACTTGATCATCTTGTGGATAAGATAAAAAGAATATAAAATAGGCAGGGCATATATTACTTCTGCATATGAACTTGGCGACAGTGAAAAGTCAAGCATAGAAGAAAAAGCTTTTGGCTACTACCGATTATAAAAGTTTTGAGTTTGTATATTCCGTAGATGAAAGTCTTATTGAGGTTGTACTATAAGAATAAAAGACAGAATCATAGACTCCAGTATAAAGACTAAGCTATACAATATTAAGAGAGATCTATCAAGGCTTCAAATTTCTTAAAGAGTATCTCACATGCTTATAAAGCATTGTTTAGTAAAAAGGTAGTAGGTAGGACTTAAATGAATTTTAAGACCCGAAGAAATAAGTTCCGTTATAAAGGAACAAATTGAAAAATATTCAAAAATATTGGAAGTATCAGATATAGGTACTGTAATACAGGTTGCGGACGGTATAGCCAGAATACACGGCTTGGAAAACGCAATGCAGGGTGAGCTTTTAGATTTTGGTAATGATGTATATGGAATGGTACTGAATCTGGAAGAGGACAATGTAGGTGCGGTTATATTATCCGATAAGAAGGCTATCAGTGAGGGAGACAGTGTAAAGACTACCGGAAGAGTTGTTGAGGTGCCGGTAGGCGACGCTTTAATGGGAAGAGTAGTAAGTGCACTTGGAGAGCCTTTGGACGGAAAAGGTCCGATAGAAACAAGTACTTATAGAAGAGTTGAAAGAGTTGCACATGGAGTTATAGACAGAAAGTCGGTTAATACTCCGTTGCAGACAGGAATTAAGGCTATAGACTCCATGATTCCTATAGGAAGAGGGCAAAGAGAGCTTATAATAGGAGACAGACAGACAGGTAAGACCTCTATAGCTATAGATACAATAATTAATCAAAAAGGCAAGGGTGTAAAGTGTATATATGTGGCAATAGGTCAGAAGGCTTCTACAGTTGCATCCATAGTAAAAACACTTAACGACTATTCGGCTATGGATTATACTACCGTAGTAGTGTCAACTGCCTCAGACCTTGCACCGCTCCAATATTTGGCACCTTATTCAGGCTGTGCCATGGGAGAGGAGTGGATGGAAAAGGGTGAGGATGTTTTGGTGGTATATGATGACCTTACAAAACATGCGGCTGCTATCGTACACTGTCATTGCTTCTAAAAAGAGCACCGGGTAGAGAGGCGTATCCCGGAGATGTATTCTATTTACATTCAAGGCTGCTTGAGAGGGCTTCAAAGCTTTCAGATGAACTGGGAGGCGGTTCACTTACCGCACTTCCGATTATAGAGACACAGGCAGGAGACGTATCGGCATATATACCTACCAATGTTATATCCATAACAGACGGTCAGATATATCTTGAAACCGAAATGTTCAACTCCGGTTTCAGACCTGCTATAAATGCGGGACTTTCCGTATCAAGAGTAGGCGGTTCGGCTCAGATCAAGGCTATGAAGAAAAATCGCCGGACCCATAAGAGTTGCATTGGCACAGTACAGAGCTTGCTTCATTTGCACAGTTCGGATCGGAGCTTGATAAACTTACAGCTCAGCAGCTTGCGCAGGGTGAAAGAATCAGAGAAGTATTAAAGCAGTCGAATTTCAAACCTTTAGAGGTTGAATATGAGGTTGTTATCATATTTGCGGTGACCAAGAGACTGCTTCTTGACATACCTGTAGCTGAAATTGCGGACTTTGAAGTAAAACTATATGACTATATAGATACCAGAGTATCCTGAGCTTATTAACAAAAATAAGAGAAAGTAAGGATATAGATAAAGAGTTGGAAGAAAAACTTGTGCAAGTTATAGAAGAAATGTAAGAAATCATAGAAGGGGGTATAGAATATGGCTTCTATGAAGGAAATAAAAAGAAGGCGTGGCAGTATTCAAAGTACAAGGCAGATAACCAAAGCTATGCAATTGGTGTCTACCGTCAAGCTGCAAAAGACCCGTACAAAGGCTGAAGAGGCAAAGCCTTACTTTAGCCTTATGTATGATACTATGTTTTCTATATTGTCAAGAAGTAACAATATGAGTCACAGATTCGTAAAGGCTTCCAACGAGAAAGAAGGAAAGAAGGCAATTATAGTTATAAGTTCCAACAGAGGACTTGCAGGAGGATAATAACAATATCGCAAAGGTTTGTGGAAACTTCTTTTTCAAAAGAAGAGGCTTTGATTTAGTGCAATAGGCAAAAGGCAAAGGATACCTTTGGAAAGAAGAGGCTACGAAATACTTGGAGAATATAACGAAGTTATATTGGATCCTATGTATCAGGATGCTGTAGATATCACAAAGAAACTTTTATCGGACTATGAAGAAGGAAAGATTTCCGAAATATATGTGGTATATACACATTTTAAGAATACTGTGGTACATGTGCCTACACTTAAAAAGCTGCTTCCTATAAGCCTTGATGAGGCAGAAAAAGAAGAGGATAAAGAAAAGTCCACACTTTTGATGAATTATGCTCCTAATGAAGAGGAAGTCTTGGAAGCAATAGTTCCAAAGTATATATCAGCCATTATCTACGGTTCGCTGCAGCAAGCCATAGCTTCGGAAAACGGTGCAAGAATGAATGCAATGGAAAATGCTACCAATAATGCGGATGAGCTTATAGATAAGTTGCTTCTTAAGTATAACCGTGCAAGACAGGGTGCTATTACTCAGGAACTTACAGAGATAGTGGCAGGTGCCAATGCGATATAACAATAAAAATTAGTTTAAGGAGAGTTTATGGCAGAGTTAAATGTAGGGAGGATAAGTCAGGTTATAGGTGCTGCTCTCGATATAAAAATTAAAAAGACCATCTGCCTCATATAAATGAAGCTATACTTATAAAGACAGAGGATAATAAAACACTTACTGTAGAAGTGGCACAGCATCTTGGAGATGATGTGGTAAGATGTATAGCTATGGATACTACAGACGGACTTAGGAGAGGAATGGAGGCTTTAGCTACCGGAAGTCCTATATCCGTTCCGGTAGGAGAGCATACCTTGGGGCGTATGTTCAATGTTCTCGGAGAGGCTATAGACGGTAAGGAGAACCCTAAAGTTGAAATGAAGCTTCCTATACACAGAAAAGCTCCGAGCTTTGAAGAGCAGTCAACAAGTACGGAGATCCTTGAGACAGGCATTAAGGTAGTAGACCTCCTTTGCTCCCTACCAAAAAGGGAGGTAAGATAGGTCTGTTCGGAGGTGCCGGAGTAGGTAAAACCGTACTTATTCAGGAACTTATAAGAAATATAGCTACAGAACACGGCGGATATTCGGTTTTTACGGGAGTAGGAGAACGTACCAGAGAGGGTAACGACCTCTATCATGAGATGATAGAGTCAGGAGTTATAGATAAAAACCACACTGGTGTTCGGTCAGATGAACGAGCCGCCGGGTGCACGTATGAGAGTAGGACCCAGCGGTCTTGTCATCATGGCGGAGTACTTCCGTGATGAAGCAGGTAAAGACGTGCTTTTGTTTATAGATAATATATTCAGGTTTACACAGGCAGGTTCGGAGGTTTCCGCTTTACTGGGGCGTATGCCTTCAGCGGTAGGTTATCAGCCGACTTTACAGACAGAGATGGGTGCTTTGCAGGAGAGAATAACTTCAACCAAGCAAGGCTCCATAACCTCGGTTCAGGCTGTATATGTTCCGGCAGACGACCTTACAGACCCTGCACCGGCTAATACTTTCGCCCACCTTGATGCCACTACGGTTCTTGACAGAGCCATAGTGGAGCAGGGTATATATCCGGCAGTTGACCCCCTGGCATCTACCTCACGTATACTTTCTCCGCTGGTAGTCGGAGAAGAGCATTATCAGGTAGCCAGAGGAGTGCAGAGGGTTTTACAAAAGTATAAAGAGTTGCAGGATATAATAGCCATGCTCGGTATGGATGAGTTATCGGAAGATGATAAAGCTTACAGTATCAAGGGCACGTAAGATCCAAAGGTTTTTATCACAGCCTTTCTTCGTAGCAACACAGTTTACCGGTCTTTCAGGTAAGTATGTGCCTGTATCCGAGACCGTAAGAGGTTTCAAGGAGATACTGGAAGGTAAGTATGATGACATACACGAGCAAAGTTCTTCCTTAATGTAGGCGGAAATTGAAGAGGTGCTTGAAAAGGCTCGCAGCGGCTGCCAATCTAATAGGGAGTTGTTTGATGTGAGAGTATCTGTCAAACAGTAAGGAGACTTAATAAAATGGAAAGTTTTAAGCTTAAGGTTCTTACTCCGGTCTGCTGCTTTTATGAAGATATGGTTACCATGGCGGAGTTTACAACAACTTCAGGAAATGTAGGTATCTACAAAGGGCATATTCCTATGACCTTTGTTATAGCTCCGGAGTTCTGAATATACATAAAGAAAGTGAAGTGAAAAAGCTGCACTTTTATCAGGATTTGCAGAAGTACTGGGAGATCAAACAACCATATTGGCTGAAGCCTGCGAATGGCCAGAGGACATAGATGAAAAATCGTGCCAAAGAAGCGGTGGAGAGAGCAAAAAGAAGGCTTGAGTCCAAGGATGAGGATATAGATTTGGTAAGAGCTGAACTTGTATTAAAGAAGGCGCTTGTAAGACTGGGAGTTAAGGACGGAACATATTAAAAATAAAGATAGGTTATCTTAAAAAGCTGCAGTAAAATAGATTTTATAGTTGTTTCTTATTTGATATTATGGACAATATTCTATAAAAATCAATATTTTTACTACAGCTTTTTTGTGATACTTATTGTATTGTAGTAAGTGGTTTTATAAGATATACTTATTTAATTAAGCACTGCAATGATATTTAAGCTGATAGATGTTTTGATAAGGTTGTAAAAATGTTAAAGATACTTATAGAATTAGTTTCAGTTTCATAACTTCCCATACTCTTTAAGCTGTTATTAACATTTTTAACATGTGAATAATGTTTTGTGTATGAAAAGCTTGAATTTAAATATCAACAGATTGCTGTGCCGGACTGTATGGTGAATAGAAGAGGACATTAAATTTGGGAGAAAAATTAACTAAAAAAGATATAGAAAAGATAGAAGAAGAGATAAGGCACAGAAAGCTTGTGCTTAGAAAAGATTTGATAGCGGCGGTCAAGGAGGCAAGATCTCACGGAGACTTATCCGAAAAACTTTGAATACTATGCGGCAAAAAAAGAGAAGAATATCAATGAAAAGTCGTATCAGGTATTTGGATAAAATGCTCAGATTTTCTCGAAGTTGTGGAAGATGAGAGCGGTATGGACGAGGTAGGTCTTAACAAGCTTGTGGAATTATATTTTGAAAATGATGAAGAAGAAATGACCGTAAAACTGGTAACTCCGATAAGAGGAGCTTCGCTTGACGGTCGTATAAGCATAGAATCTCCTCTGGGGAAAAGCGCTGATAGGCAAAAAGGCGGGAGATAGAGTAAAGGTCGTTATATCGGGACAAGGTTTCATACTATGTTCAGATAAAAATCAGTTGTCTTGGATGATGAAGATGATGAAATAAGAAAATTTTAGGAGAAAAGATATGAGATTGGTTATACAAAGAGTAAGTAAGGCAAGTGTAAGTATAGAGAACAAGGTAGTAGGCAGCATAGAGAAAGGGCTTATGGTTTTAGTCGGAGTGGCAGGCAGTGATGATGAGAGGCTATAGTCGATAAATATCTTAATAAACTCATAAAACTTAGAATTTTTGAAGATGAAGCCGGTAAAACCAATAAATCCATAAGGGATGTAGGGGAGAGCTCTTTACTGGTATCACAGTTCACCCTGCTTGCAAGCTGTAAAGACGGCAACAGACCGAGCTTTTATAGGGGCAGGAGATCCCAAAGAAGCAAAAAGGTTTTTATGAATACATGGTAAGTCGTGCCAAAGAGCAGGGCATAGAGACGGCACAGGAGAGTTCGGGAGCCGATATGCAGGTAGAGCTTATCAATGACGGACCTTTTACAATAGTACTTGATGAGAATAATATATATCAAATTGCTTTACAGTTCAGAGGCTTTAGACATATATATGTAATATACCAAATAAAAGTTTGCTTTTAGGTGTATATTACATATATGTCTAACAGAAATCGCCGACATTCATCTTCGTCTAACTCTATAAATAAAAGTTAAATATTTTTAGTTTTTGACGAAGATGAATAAATCTACCTGAACTGTAACATAAAGTTACATAAAATTTTTATAGGATACAAATATAGGAGAAAAGATTTGAAGAAGTTAATAACCTTGATTTGGATATGACACTGTTAAACCATGCGGACTATACCATACCGGAGTCTGCACTTGAGGCAGTGAAAAACTTAGAGAAAACGGACATATAGTTGCAATAGCAACCGGAAGAAACCTTTGAAAACCATGACGGACCGAGCTTTATAGATAAAATCAATCTGCACGCAAACCATAGAGCTTAACGGAACCAGGTTATCGATAGACAGAAGAAACCGTATACAGGCATTTATTTAATGAGAAAGTTTTACGTGATTTGATAAAATTTTGCTTTGGATATGGATATAAGCTATAGGACTTGCAGAAAATGATACGGATTATTACTTTAATCAGGAAAAGCTTGTAGAGTGGGATAAAAAACAGTGGGGCATGTCTCAAAGAAAATTCGGAGACCCCAATAGGATTTTTGAAATGGAAGTAGAGCACTTTGGCTTTTACATAGGCACTCAATGGGGAGCAAATGATATAGAGTCTGAATTTGAAAAGTATACGCTGTCCGCTTTTTGCAGGAGGACTCGGTGCGGACGTTATAGAGGAGATGTGCAAAGTAGGAGTCGGGACCGTTAAGACTTAGTAAGCACTATAATATAGATATTAAAGATACGATATCTTTCGGAGATGCCATGAATGACATAGAGATACTTAAAAAGAGCCGGTGTAGGAGTTGCTATGGGCAATGCACATGATAAGCTTAAAGAAGTGGCAGATATGGTAACCGATGATATAGACAAAGACGGAGTATACAACGCCTGCGTTAAGCTCGGTCTTATATAGGGTTGTAAAAAGTATGCTTAAAAATTATCAAAACTATATTGGTATTTTAAAAAGAAAGGGCAGTAATAAATATTATTGCCCTTATAATATTGCTTATAGTTAATTTCATAACCATAGCAGGACCTTTAGTACTTGGAGCGGCGGTTGACAGCATATCCACAAAAAGAGATCACAACAAAACTGCTTACAACCTATGTGCTTAAGCTTAGTGCGTTGGCAGTGAGTGAATATATACTTTCCCGTATATGGTCATATATATTATTTAAGAATGCAAGAATACTTGAATACAGACTGTCAACTTATTTAATGAATAAGATACTGAAGATGCCGAGGACATTTTTCGAAAAGTTCGGCTCCGGAGACTTGATGAACCGGGCAAGCAGCGATATAGAGGCAGTCGGTACTTTTAGCGGTTTCGGTCTTTTGGCACTTTTTGACGCACTGTTTTATTTGCCGCTTATACTTATAGTAATGGGTATAAGCGTCTGGATCTTGACGCTTTACTGTACCATACCGCTTACAATAGTTGCTTTTATGACTAACTATGCCGGGAAATATATCTATGCATTTTTTGTAAGGCAGCAGGAAGCCGGAAGTAACATGAGTGCCAAGGTGCTTGAGTACATTAACGGTATAAGACTTGTAAGGGCATGTGTACTTGAAGAAAGCAGCCTTAGAAAGATTTTGAAGAAAGTACAAAGGATGTATATGAAAAGACTTTTAAAAAGCCGAGATGCTTACGGCTTTTTTGGCCCGTATCCAATGTATTTATAGCGATAAGCTATGCCATATCTTTTGATCTGCGGTGCAGGTCTGATAAGTTCACAAAGCCATAACACTTGGAGATATGGTAACATTTAATCATTTACTTTATCCCACCTATTCAGCCCATGTACGCTTTCAGTAGGAGAGTTTATAAATGTGGACATAGAGGTGCGGCTCTCTACTGAAAGAATTTATGAAGTCCTTGAGGAAGAAGAAGATGATCCATAAAGGAAGGCTTATAAAAGATGAGTTAACTCATATAGGTTTGCAGACTACAGCTTTTAAGTATCCTCAGTCTAAGGAAGTGAACTTTAAAAACATCAATTTGCAGATAAGCAGGGGAAGGACTTTAGGTATTGCAGGACGAACCGGTTCGGGAAAGACAACGCTTATAAGACAACTTTGCAGGAGTATCCGATAGAAGCGGGGAGCTTTAGCAAAACCAAGTTAATATAGAAAGCCTTTTAAAAACCTGAGTTTATGAAGAAAATAGCCCATGTATCTCAAGATAATATTTTATTTTCGGAAGTATTAAAGACAATATATATTATTCTGGAAAGAGAGTTCGCTACAGAAAAGAATTAAAAAGAGCAATAAACCTTGAGGGTTTGGAAAGTGATATAGAAGGCTTTAGCGATAAGGAAGATACTGTAATAGGAGAAAGAGGAGTAAGTCTTTTCGGGAGGTCAAAGACAAAGAGGTTGCCATAGCAAGAGTAATTTTATAAAGATGCCGAGCTTTATTTTGATGACTGTCTGTCTGGTGGTTGATGCAAAGATTGAAAGCAGACTCATAAAATATTTACGAACACATGACAGGGTAAAAACCAATATTATAACGAAGCCACAGACTATCGGTACTGTTAATGCGGATAATATTATAGTACTCGATAAGGGAGTTATAACAGAGGAAGGAACACACCTGCAGCTTATAAACAAAGATACATGGTATGCAAAGCAGTACAGAATACAGGAATTGGAAGAGGAAGATGATGAGTAACAAAAAGAAGGTAAGCGAAAAGGATAAAGCTTGATGTAAAAAGACTGCAGCTTATGCTCGTACTTCTTAAGAAAAAATCTTTGCTTCGGACTTATATTTCACTTATTGCCATGCTTGCACAGCTTTTAGCTCTATAGTCACAAGAAACATAATGGATCATGAGTTGGTTAAAAGCGCCTCAGTTATAAGCTTTGGTTATTAAACTTTCCGAATTTATATACTGCTTACAGCATTGGAGTCCGCTTTTCAGTACTCTTTAGCGGAGTCCAGCTTAGAATAATACCGCTATGAAAAATAGTATCAAAGATGAGAATAGATCTCATATACAAAGTCTGGAGCTGTGATAAACAGTGCCGGAGGGCAGATAGTATCCAAAAATCATGAACGATACCGAGGCGGTGCAAAAATCTGTATGTCAAGGTTATGGGGCAGATCATGATCAGTATATGCTATATCATAGGAGTACATATAGCATTATTTATTATAAGTACGGGTTTTGGTCTTTAAGTATACTTATGATTTTGCCCTTGATCATATTTTTAGTATATTTTTATAACAAGAAGGCAAAACAGTATAATAATATCATAAGAAATAAACTTGAAGTTATGAATGCCTTTTATCAATGAAGCAATACAGGGTATGTCCATAGTGCAAGTGTTCGGAAAGCAGGAGAAACTTAAAAAGACTTTGATGAAAATTACCAAAGAAAGTTACAGACAAAAAGAAAAACTGCTAAAGCTTAATGCAAGCTCTACTTATACAGGAGTCGGTATAATCAAGAATATAGCCTATGTGATTATGATATATTACTTCGGAAGACTTTTCTGATCAAATCACCTACTTGTAGGTATGCTCTCATGTGTATAGGCTATATAGGTATATATTTTCATCATCTTACACAGATAATGGAGCAGATCCCGAAATGGAAAAAGTCCGGTGTTGCTGCCACTCATGTATTTGAACTGCTTTGATAAAAATCAATAATTCTCGGAAGTAAAGAAGTTAGCGAGTATTAAGGGGGCTGTCAGCTTAAGTCCTGTAAGTTTTTACTATAAAGAAGGCGAGTATGTATTAAAAGATATAATATAGAGGCAAAAAGGTGAAACCATAGCCTTGGTCGGACATACCGGATCGGGTAAAAGTCTATTATGAACCTTTTGCTTAAGTTTTACAGTCCGCAAAAAGGAGAGATTCACATAGATGATACGCTCCTTGAAAGAGCTTAATGAAAAGTCTGTAAGAAAATTTATGGCAATAGTATTGTAAGAGCCTTTTCTTTTTACCGGAAGCATACTAAGCAATATAACACTGGGAAATGAAAATATAACAAGAGAAAAAGCACTTGAGTCACTTGAACTTTTGGGAGCGGGAGATTTTATAAGTTCATTAAAAGAGGGCATAGATACTCCGGTGGTAGAAAGAGGTCAGACACTTTCCGCAGGTCAAAAGATACAGCTTATATCATTTGCCAGAGCCTTAGCCTATGACCCGAAAATACTTATACTTGATGAGGCGACAAGCTCAGTAGATACCGAAACCGAGCAAATAATACAAAAAGCCATGCAGGTACTTATGAATGGCAGAACTACATTCATCATAGCACACAGACTCTCAACCATAAGAAGTGCCGACAGGATATATATGCTTGAAAAGGGGAAGGTAATAGAAAGCGGCACACATGAGGAGCTTATAAATAAGCATAAAAAGTACTATGATATGTACGGACACAGGGGCTTTTGTTATGATATGCTTATAATAAACCAATGTAGCGTATCGTTGATATCCGGACTTATTACTACTTTATCAATGGATATATTTGTTTTAATTTATTTTGCAAAAGCAGTAATAAGGGCTACTGTACATTAAGGAGGAAATAAAAATGGATAGTCGATATATTTTTGAAGTATTGATTGCTTCTTCTTTATATAGCACTCGATAGTGCCTTTTGCTTACATCAGGTACTATCCTTTCTTGGATAAATTGCGTTTTTCCAAACTACAATTATTATGTTTTCATTGTTTGTACTTTCTGAATATTTATATTTTTATAAAAATAGATCGGTACTTTTCTTGAAATAGAAAACAGCGGAGTATTCAGGGTACCTTTTTATCGTATATTTTATCCCTGTATTTCTATCAAAGAAAACTAAGCACTGTCTGATATATTTGGTATGTTTTATGTTCAATAACACAATTGACTATAACGGTTTATTTTATTGATAGAATATTCACATTGATATACCGTATTTGGACGCATGTGTTATTGATAATATTTACCGTACCTTTTGTAACTTTGAATATTTACTAAACAGGGTATTAACGCCCCTTATTAATAAGGCGGATGTTAAAACAAGTATGTCAATTTGCTGTATTCTTTTTATAATACTGTTATCAACAGCTTTTGCTACCCATGATTTATCCGAAACAAAGCTCGGATAAAACATATTATCATAAGGTTGTTCAGTAGGTACAATAGAAGTTATTGTGATTTTGAAAAGATTGGTAGAAGAACAGGAGAACAGATTAATCTTGTCGAGGATTGTAAAAGACAGGGAGGTACCGCTTGCAATTCAAAAAGAACAGTTTTATTCCCCTGTCTGAAAAATTGAAGAAACCAGGGTCAGGCATGACTTGAAACATCATTTTGCAGCCATGCAGTATTACAAAAAGAATATGATAAATTATCAGAATATATACAAAAGAGATTGAATTTGTACCAAATGAAGAAAAGTTATATTCTGTGAAAAATATTGCGTCAATGCAATCCTATCCTATTATTATAAGAAGGCAAAAATATCAATAGCCATATGGAAGTAAAGGCAAGTATTCTGACAGGTTAAGGCTTGAAGATACGGAACTGTGGGTGATTTTCGGTAATTTGCTCGAAAATGCGATAGAGGGCTGTGAGAGAGTAAGGATAAAGAAAGAAAAATAAAGGTAACAATTTATTATAAAGATACTCACACTATCCTGGTGGACAATGTGGTGAATGAAGAATTTATTATCCCCAAATGGTTTTATTTCATCCAAAACTCCGATGTACACGGGGTAGGGATTGAGAGCATACGTTTTCGAGACTTGACGGAGGGGCTGATTTTGAGGTGAAAAACGGCTGGTTTTTAGCTTCTTGGTATACATCAGGACGCAATGTATGTGATAAACTTTTAATATTAAATGAGATAAGTATACTGAAATTTTTAATCTTCATACTTAAAGCTATGTAGCAATCAGTATATTAAATGCATCGCTAAACAACATATAGCAAATAATCTGCTTTCGATTGCATACATCAAAAACTCGGCATGCAGCACTGCGCCTATATGGATGTATATCATTCAGAAAATATTCGGTATTTTTGCTGCACTTATTTTGCAAACAATGCATTAAATATTATTTAATTAAGTAGTAATTTCGTTATTTTCCACATTGAACATGGCTATTTAGAATTATAGGTCTGATTACGCATATCTTTTCATTTCAAAACATGAAAAATATATTCCGTCTCCAAGTCTTGTTTCTTCAAATTTCGTACCGTCATTATCAATGATTTTGTCAACGGAAAGTGTTTGTATATCATCGGAATTTTTCAAGATCCGGCATAACATAGTGAATGGGTTCGATTACATCACCACTTTGCAATTGTCTTTAAAAATTTATCAGCTCTACCTGCTTTTGGTCGATTTCTTTTTGCACTAAGGATTTTTATATTCCCGAAGTATAGTTATAGCTACGGATAAGACGTATTCTTCAGAGTTAAGGTAAAAACCGGTACGGCATAGGTTTGATAATCCGCATTTTCATCAGAAAGTTCCCATATGATACAAGGCAGCCGTCATACCGCCCCAGACGCCACGAAAGTTATCTTTGAAGATACCGTTTTCCCAATCACTGTCTAAGTCATTGTCTTCACCAAGAAAGATTGCCATATTATTCTCATCATCGAAATAGGCAAGCTGAAAGTAAATACCTGAAAGATTGTCAGCTCTTTCTTTGTCTAAGTTTAGAGCGCAAAACCGTCTTCACCAAGCTCTATCTCAAAAATCCTCGAGCTCCCCGAATTTACAGCAGTAACCGGTGATAATTCACTTATGGCATCTTTCAAGATATTCCTTGGGAGCAGCCTGTAAAGCATAGTTATACATCTCGGAAGGTTCTCCGCTAACATATAATCAAAATAATAACCGAAGGCAGGGCTGGTATTAAGTTCAGAAAAATCCATAAAGCCCTCATAACTGCCGTCATATGAGTAATAGCAGGAAAGACCGCAGGAGTCACTGCGCAGCTGACCGTTAACTTTATATATTACTGCACTGTCCAAAGCACTGGTACTCTTTTGCCGGATGCCGGCAGCAGGTCTCTTTTATATTATTGTTAATAAAATCACCCATGTCGACCATATTTGTATAGCCCTCGGAGTCGTTATTGCCGCCGTAATTTTCAGATGAATAAGCACAGGTGCAACTTCATTGAAATAAGAACTGTCATCACTGACTGCCATAATCAAAGCTTCCGCACCGGCTGAGTCATATGCTTTGGACCAATTCGTGAATTTTAGAAAGATTCATGACAGAAAGTGTGGCGGCATCTTCCTGTAAAATATCGCAGCACTCATAATAACTGTCACAGATGATTTTCGCCGAGCCCGGCACCGTTTATAGAAGTATTCTCTGTAAGTTTTTCTATAAAAGCATCATAGCTCCAAACTCACAAACCCGGCTCGAGCTCCCTCAGAGGCAACAAGATAATCAGCAAACTCATCACAGGCATCAGCGATATCGATTGTTGCCATTAAACAGGCATCAAAAGCCGATAAGATCATATTTACTGCCGGTATCCGTTGCCGAAAAGAGCCTGTATAAGTTCGGAAATCTTATAGAATCAAAAATCATAAATCTCATCAAAAGAGGCACCTCCACGCTTCTCCAATTATGATTCCCAAAAATTATTGCCCCTGTGGTCGTGGCAGTAAAGTTCTCATTGCAATAATCTTAAAAATCAGCCAATACCTCAGGCTCACCCATATTGGCAGAGGGCAGTTCTTCCAGCATCTGCATACCGTCAAAATTATATACTCCACGAGTCAATACCAGGATCAAAGTCGTTATACCGCGCTTGCACCGCCCGCCTCAAATACAACAGTAACATTTTTTCAGCAGAGTTACATTGCCGAGTTCTTCAAGGTCAAGACTTATGCAACCGTGGTCTCGCTCCAAAATCACTTCCGCAAAGATACCAATAAAATACCCATGATTCCCCTTCTGAAACGGATGAAGTAATAGTAGATTTTTATCATCACTGTTTTCATCCGTTTCATCATCACAAGCAGAGAGAAAAGCTCAAACATAGTATTATAAAAATAAATTTTCTGCTCATTTTGCTAAGCCCCTTTCTTTTATAATTTCATTATGTATATCTCAGGACAAAAATACCCGATGAAAACACCGGGCATAAGACATAGAGTTGAATAGACTTTAAAATTTTTACTTCCAACAGCCATCATGGCATCAATTACATTCTCAACCGGAACCGGGAACAAAGCGGCAATAGCTCCGTTCTCTGTTGTAAGCTGTACGCCCGTATCACCCTCGGAGTCGGTACTTTGCTCAACTTTAAAGTTGCATCTTTTTCCGCGTGCTGGTCGCAATGGTAAGTTCATCTGAACCGTCCTGGTGAAACCATATATCACCCACAAAAGAAACCTCGTCTCTGAGCCGTCAGCCGGAACCGGTGCCGAAACAACCTGAACTCGTACTGTATCATCTACTCGCTCGTGAATATTTTATCTCCGTCCTCATCAGCACCCGGCATAGCCTCACGCTGAGTATAATACTAATCGCTCTGCCAAAACCGTCTTTTAGATCATCTTCATCACCTTGGCTCTTCGTATCAGCCACTTTTCAACATCCGCTTCGTCGTCCGCTTTAGCTCGCGCTTGTTTTGTCTCTTCCTTCATGGCGGCTGTTTCTTCTTCAGCCTTCTTACCTCCGCAGTGCATCAAACTCCCGCACTTACCATTGCTATTGCTGCTAATCAATGCCAATGCTCTACTAATTTTCTCATATCTCTCCCTTTTAAAATATAATTTATACCTTTGTTACGGTTCAGGTGTAGCTCGTTCACACCTCTGTCAAAACGAAGCTAAAACATGTTAAATCTTATTTATGTTAAAATTTAACTCCATACTACAAACCTGCATCGCTTTCCAGTTCTGTTGCGGTAGCTTCAAACTCAATTGTTTGCACATGGACATATTTTGCCCACCGACACTCGAAGAATCCGGGAATAATCCGCCGGTTAATTCATATTAACGCCATATTGCCCGCCATATTACCACACACCGCTCGCTCACACTTTTGAACGGGAAAACTTCGAAGAACGCTCCCTTTAAGCCGGTCATTATCCACACACCCGACTCGACGATCAAGTGGCGGAAAAGCGATTACCGTACCCATACTGCGCTGCTCTGGTAAGTGAAGGAGTACTCGGCACCGAATCTTTGGACCTTAATTGCATCATAGAATTTCTTCCAAGGTATATTATTTCATGGCATTTTAACATAAATCCTTTAACTCCCAGCATTTTGCACCTCTTTACAGTATTTGCTTTTGAGCAGATTGTAAGCACTGCAGTAATAAATCGCAATAGATTTAAAGCTGCCGGGATTGTCTGTAAAGCTGAACTGTGTATATATAGCAGGCATGCTATAATAAGTTAGAAATTTTAAGCAAAATATTGACTAGGGAAGAAAATGTTATGCCAGTCAGCAGTGGTGGATGATAATGAAGCAGGATGTGAACTTTTCTGAAACTTATCGAAGAATACGCCCGAGGCATCATATAAGACTGAGTATATACCGTTGTCAAAAGGAGAAGAACTTTTGTGGACTCCTGAAAAAGTGAAAAGTTTTTCCGCTATGGATATCTATATGGAGGGCATAAGCGGGAGTGGAAGCCGCAAAGAAAATCAGAGGGATACACAGATAGTGCCGATGATCACGGACAACAAGCGAGGAGGCTTTTGCCGTTGCTTTTCGAGGTGGAAGCTCACATTACTTTACTGGAAACCGCTTAATACTAAAAAGATAGAGGGAGGTAATGCAAACGTGCCTTGCACGTGATGAAGAAGAAACTATGCTTACCCTGCAAAACGGAAGCAGTGCAGGTGAAGATTCCTGTAAATAAGATTTTGTATATATTGAGAGTCAATACGCAACGGTATCATGATCTCGTTGGCAAGGGATAACCGGGTCATCGGTACGCTGCTCCATATATCTGTATACCAACGGAACATGTTGCATCGTAGTACTTTACGTTGTCATCGTTATTCGATCGTCTGTCTGGATGCAGTTGGAGAAAGTAGAAATGACAAGTCGGGAGAACAGACGGACGGGAAGGAGGATTTGCTGAGAAGAGAGGGACGCAAGGAACTTAAAGAAACTTATTATCGTTATTTTATGAATAAAATGAGGAGAATGTCTCGATAAAATCAACTTTCTGATAAATTTGTTCATCCTGTTCAAGCTAAAATGTAAAGCAGTACTTGGTACCATAAATCTAGAAACATTTGGATATCTGCATATCGAGTTACCTGAACCAGTAAACTATCTCATGGCTTGCAATGCACAACAAAATCCGACAGCTACTGCCAAGCATAAATGAATATAGACAGAAAAATTAATTTAGAGCAAGTCCAAAAACACAGTCTTTTTATGCACTTTCTCAAATCTTCTTCACTCTATGTGGTCTGTGAGTGTGCAAATTTATTAAATGCACCCTCCGGGCGAGCGTGATTCACAGCCGGAATGTAAGTCTTTTGGGTTTTGGTGGTTTATAAGTCACTGCATCCAAGTTCCTAGATTTATGCCCATGAGTCGAGTATCCCCTCCAGCGCATAAATATCTTGTCATTAACACACGCAAACATAGGTATTCCTGGTCTAATGCCCTTGACAAGCTATTAACTTTGCACCTTTTCGATAATGGATCCGCACCCCCTTTACAATCTCATCATCTTATAAAAATCCTTTTCTCGAATTGAACTGCGCATGTCCGCAGTCGTCAGTGTCTTCAGTCAACAAAACCGCCAGAGTAAGGTTTATTTTTCTTTAGACGGTTGCATCAAGACACGACGGTGATACCATAAAGCGGAAGGCTGAACTTCTCACTGAATTCTGGCGTAGGGAGCGAAGGAATCTCACTGGCTTTATTGACGATCGGTTACGCCTGTGCGGTCAGCTCAACAGTCAGGGCAGTGACCGTAAAGTCTCGATTTAATCGTTCTATGCGTCCTTTGGCATGGTATGCCTGCTTGATTCAAGCTTCCATTCCAAGCCGTTTTGGCAGGCACACAAGCGAATCGTGTATAGTGTCTTTGTCATCAGACAAGACATCTCTCTCTGTGGCGAACACATGACTCGTTTATCAGTAAAGAAACTTATATGCGCGTATACCATAATCTGCAAGGACCACTAAGTTCACATGGTAGCAACCGTTGAGCTGTCTCTTGAGTATCGAAACTAGCACTCCAGACAATGCCGAGGGTATCATCAATAGCCAAATGCAGATGCCATCACTGCCCATGTACCTACTCTCACAAGGTGTCGCATCCATTTGCCGCACTCCGCTGCAACAGCACACCTGGGACGACGATCAGAAACACTCAACTGACACCATGTTAGGACTGTATAGATGATAGTTCTTTTGTGTGTCTTGCTGCTCGCTTTTGTTCCTTGAGCTTTTTGCTTAATTCGTTCACGCCTTTGCTTTTCTGGCAGCTTAGGAGAGAGGATGTATTCAGACCTCGAAAATACCGCATGACAGAAGAAGCAGAAATGCTTACATCTTCATTCTTTTGAGAAGCTCTGGCATAGTGTTCAAAGTTTGTCTCCAAAGCTTATTTCTGTATAGGTTCTATGGACTTTTATGAATTCTAGAGAGATTGTGGCAGCCGGTGCCTCTATTGCACATGTAGAATAAAAACTCCTTCTGCTCTATCTGCTAGCTGCGATGATTTGCATCTCTTGGTACACCCCAGAACAAGAGCTGCCTGTCCCTTGTTAGCAAAGCCTGGGTGGTCTGTTAGGCTTTTGATGACCCTCATACTTTTCTGTTCATTCATTGGATAAACCACTCTCTCTCTGATAAGTCGTCAACCCTCCGCTGATGGTAGAATTCAGCAAACGTCATTGTGTACCATAAACAGGACATTTTTATTTGTAGCATAGACTTTATCACATATGGCCTATAATGCAAAAACAATAAAATCCGCATTTCCTGACAAAT
>BNJS01003880.1_pt1 | contig 59493 bp, 112 predicted proteins | sample 8540461 | NCBI WGS metagenome assembly BNJS01 (sample SAMD00202454, study PRJDB9452) | human saliva metagenome | isolation source: human saliva | place: Japan
CATCAGCTGCTCGAGGGCTGTCGGGATGAGTATGGGCGGGCTGTGGGTGAGCCTTTATCAGGGGCTGCAGCGGGTTGTAGCCCGAGTAGCGTAGGGTCCTCCTCGAGGAGCGAGGGAAAGCGTGCGGCGCTGGTCCGGCAGAGATGGGCTCCAACGTGAGTGCACCCAGGGGCCTGCTGGAGCTGGTTGATGCTGGCCTGAGCTGACCAGCTGCCTCCTGCTCGCTGAGCATGGGCGACACAGGCTCATGTGGACGATGGAGGAGCTGAGCCCGCTCGAGGCGCATGACGAGGCCGAGGAGTTGCCAGGCATGAAGAGGGCAAAGGCGATGCTGATGAAGTCTCAGCAGACGTGCGTGGCGCAGCGTCGAGGATCGTTTGGCTCGGGCACCCATCTGCATGGTTTATTCCTGTGTTCGCGCCACCTTCTCAGTTCGTGCCCCTGAGACTCTATATTATAGCAACGGCGCACTAAAGATAGTCATAATTGCTGACAGTGCGCAGCGCTTGCTGGCGGTGTGCGGAGCGGCAGAGCGAGCTCGCGCGTGATGCGCGAGGAGAAGACAGCCCCCAGCTGAGGAGCTAGACTACTGGGCTGGCTGTGCTGTCTGTGGGGCTACCCGCCGAGCGCCCTCGCGTGGGGCGATCAAGGCCGTTGCGCAGGCGGCTCCTCCTTCGCTGCGCCCGACGAAGCCCATGCGCTCCGTCAGCCAGCCTTGAGCGAGATAGCCCGACCTCGAGGTCCATGCGATGTCCGCCATCACCTGAGCGCGTCTGAATGGTGGACTGATGCTTGCTTCGGCGGCGATCGTCGCGTCGATGTCGCCCGCCCATAGCCCGCCGTCACGTCGTACCAGCTGGCGCCACGCGCTGGAGTAGGATCTTGCTGTCGATGCCCTTGTACTGCATGTCCGAGTGGACGCCGATGCTCGCCCAGAGCTGCGGCACCGAGGAGCGCATCGCAGACGGCGTGCAGCAGGACGTCCGCAGCGTCGGGTGGCCCTCGAGCCCGAGTTCGTGGGGATCTCGATCCCGCCGAGCCACTGCGTCAGCAGCCTGGCTCGAGTGCGGTGCACATCGCAGCCAGAAGCCGAAGCAGGGCCGGTACTCTCATCACTTTACCGCGAGTAAGGTGGTGTTGCGTGTGGACTTCTTGTCGAGGAGCTCTGCAGCCTGCGCAGTCAAGGCGAGGGATGAGGCAGAAGGTCTGGTCGAGGCGGATTGTGGCTTGAGTCGTGCTGATGAGGTAGGGAGGCGTCTCGGCGAGGAGGCGCTGAGGCGCAGTCCTACCCTGTGATCCAGTGCCTGTAGGCCGCCCTTGGTGGGGTGGAGGTAGCTGCCAGCCCAGGCCGTGATTGTGCAGCGCTGGTCAAGAGCTATACCCCGCCGGAAGCGCCCAGCGGCGGCAACCTCGTGGAGCTCTTCCTCGAGACCGTCAGCGTCGCCTGGGCTGCGAGAGGTCCCCGCGATGGAGGTGCGTCGTAGTAAGCGCTGGCGTGGCGGCATCGCTCGCCCGCGATGGGACTCGGGACGAGCAGCTTGCTGGCCCTTCGACATGCAGGGGCCAGGCTGTGCACCTGGTCGATTGGGTAGCTGAGCCCTGTGCCCAGGTAGGCTGAGCTTGGTAGGGATGAAGGAGCTGGTCAGTCCGTCAGATCGAAGCTCCATCTTCGTCCCTATGTTGCCTTGGGTCGAGCCCAGCGTCCTCAGAGGCTCTCTCAGTCGCGTGCGTGTAGATCCCGCTGCCGGCGCCCGCGACATCGGCACCTGACAGGCCGAGCGGCACGCTGATCCCCGCCCCGTCGAGGGCGGAGGCGCATGTAGCGTAGCTGATCGCCAGCTGAGCTTCGGCCGAGGCACGGGAGTAAGCTTAGGTCGAGGCATACTCGCTAATGGGCCATACGTCGAGAGACTGTCCTGGAGTCGCCGTAGCGCACCATGCGTACCGCGGCGAAGTAGCGTAGGTCTCCGCCTCACGGCCTGCGCATGGCCCGCCGCCGAGGCTGGTGCAGCCGCCCAGCTGCATCAGCGCGATGCCGCTGGTCGAGGCGGGAGCCAAGGGGTGTGCCGGAGGCAGACCCGCACGCTCGGGAAGCGAAGGCGTACTTGGCGGTCTACGTGCGGGCGCCAGACGTCGGGTGTCGTCCGCCACGCTGATCCCCAGGGCGGCACTGCGCGCATCAGCTACTCTGGGCAGCAGTGGCATCCTGACCGCGAGGATGGACGATAGACCTCTGTCAATCTGTGCTGGCGGCACTGCTCAGCCTGATGAGGAGCTCCGAGGGCGGAGGGAGGCTGTGCTGAAGCTACTGGCCTTGTGCTTCGTTTAGGATAGAGTCTCACTCAGCATATAATGTAGGGATGACTTCGTGTCGCGGCAGGCTCCAGAGCAGGGAGCCCGCTTGACGAGACAAAGATAAGCCATTTCCTAGCCCCATGCTAGCAGGGAGGTGCCTGGGCCACCTCGACTCCTTATTATATATAGCTGTGCTGCGTCGCCTGTAGAGCGAAGCGATGGCCTTGGCTCGGTTCCTGCCGGGAGGGAATGCTCCCACCGCTCAAGCTGCTGAAGCGCCCGCCATCCACGCTCTGGAGAGGGTGGCTCCTAGCGAGGGCAGGGAGATAGTGGTCCCTCAGAACTGAGGGGCTAGTGGGGCTGAGAAAAGTATTATAATATCTAGGAAAAGTAATATAACTGGATGAAAGTAATATAACTTCTCGAGATGCAAATATAATAGCTGTCCCGAGAAGTAATATAATATTGCTCACCCAGCCTTATCCTAGCTCGAACCCCCGCGCGGCGAGGCTGGAGGCTGTCCGTAGCCCGAGCAGGGCAGGGTGCAGCGTGCCACCTGTGCTAGGGAGGTTGTCTGGCTGCGTGCTAGGCTTCGTCCACTGCGCCTCTTGGTCTCCTCGTGTGAAGTCTCCCCACTCGCCCAGCTGCTTGAGGACGCTATCGGAGTAGGGAGGGGGCGCTCATGTCGTGGGCTGGGTCATGCCTAGCGGCTTTGGGCTGGGTGCGCTTCAGTTCGGACATATACCATACTTGTGGTGGAACGAACAAGGTTTCACCTTGCCCCGACAACTTAATGCTATATAATTATGGGTATCATCGCATCACTTATCGTCGGAGCCATCGCGGGACAGGCTGGGAGGAAAAATTTATAAGGGCAGTGGACTAGGTCTTATCGAACATCGTCGTTGGTATCCTTGGGTGGTGGCGTGGGGTCTTGGCCTTGGATCGCCTGTTTCACACCCTCGCTCGGGCAGAGGCTGGTTTGCCTCGATCTTGACGATGGGCGCTATTGGCGCTATCGTCATTCTCTTCGTGCTGAACCTGGTGTTTGGAAAAAGAAGAAGTAAGTGAAGGAGCTGTAGGCATTTAGCTGCCCTGCCTCTGTCCCTTCAAGTTCCGCAAAGATGCGCGAAAGCCCCGAGTACATAAGGCTTCGCTTTCCATTGCACTCCCTTGCCGGAGGGCTAGGGCTCACAGACAGCGCAGTGGTTGGGCTCTTCAGGCCGTGCTCCCCAGGGGGAGTTCGAGATCGTCCGACTACCGTGCTTCAGAGCCCAGAACGAGTTGGCGCTGTGATCGCTCGCTGATTGAGCTGTGCCCCTTTGGATGAGGCAAGGCGTCTGCATTCCTTGAGGAACGAAGGTGAGAGACGTAGCGCTACGCCTGCCCGCTTAGCTGGGCGCACTCCCACCCGCCAGCGCGCCAGCCAGCTCTGCTGCCCAGTCCTTTTTCCCGCAGGCTCAGGATAGTCAGGTGCGTATCTTTGCCTTGTTATTAGGACAAAGGAATTAAAACCATATAATGAACATCAATATCTTAGAGCTGAGCGAGCAGGAGATCTTCCTGCCGTCGTAGTCTGGAGGAGCTGCTGCGCCCCTTGGCATCAACCCTCTATCCCGCAGAGGAGTAGGCATGAAGTGACAGGACGTGCCTGAGAGATCCTCGATAGCTTTGAGGACGAGGCGCCCGCCGCCAGGTGCGTGTGGCAGGGCGCGCATGCGGGCGTCGATCAGCGAAGGCCTCTTCGAGCGCGCCGCAGGATGCTACGCGGACGCGCATATGATCTTATATCACGCGCGACGAGCTCTCGCCCCTGAGAGGACAAGGCGCTCTGCAATGGGCGTGGGTGAAGAAGCCGATGGATATCGTGACTTCATCGTGAGGGCGAAGTCTTCCCGCACCGAGAGAGAGAGAGAGATCTCCGTCCACGCCCACAGCCTGACCTCCTCCTTCTGGCGGCTGCGCGACGCCCACCGCCTGCAGTCAAGGAGAAGCGGACGGCCAGACCCTTTCGACAGCTTCACGGACCCTCGAGCTGCGCCTCGCCGCCAGCGCTGCGCTGACTGCTCGTCAATAGCGGGGTGAAGCGACATCTTCAAGCGTACGAAGACCTTCACGGCGGCGATGCGCCAGTTCTTCTCAATGATCGCGGCTACATCGAGGTGCAGACACGCCCGTACTTCCGCAGCCTCATCCCTGGCGGAAGCAAAGGCGGCGCCCCTTCATCACGCGCATCACAATGCGCTGGACATCCTGTCTCAGTACCTGCGGTGGTCGCCAACGAGCTCTCACCTCAAGCGCCTCATCGTCGGTGGCTTCGAGGGCGCGCTCCACACGAGTTCAGCCGCAAACTCGCAAACTGAGGGGATGGACCGCACGCATAACCCCGAGTTCACCGCTGCGGATGAGAGATCTGGCGTTCCTTTGCAGGCGACTACAACTGGATGGATGGACTTCACCGAGCAGACGCTGGAGTACATCTGCGCATGGTGGTGCTCGGCACGACGAAGGTGAAGGTAGGAGCGCGCGAGATCGACTCTGGTACCTGCCCTTGCATAAGCTGCATCTCCACATGCGCTCGACGCGGTCATGAGCGGTTACGGGCATCGATATCATGCGTCATGGATGAGGCGGAGCTACGCGACCTGCTGCCAGCAGCTCGCACAGAGGTGGACGATACGATGGGCGTAGGCAAGATGATTGAGAGATCTTCGGCGAGAAGTGCGGAGGGCGGCCAGCATCCAGCTCACCTTCATCACTGACTCACCCCAAGGGAGATGTCAACCTGCTGACTGCTGCGAGCATCGCTCCAATCCCCGGCTCACCGAGCGCCGCTTGAGCTCATGGTCACCGGTCAGCGAGCTACGATGCCTACCCGAGCTCAATGGATCCGGATCGACCAGCGCGCGAAAGGCTGCGAGGAGCAGCTCCGTCTCTCGGAGAAGGCGCGATGTCGAGGCTATGTCTCATCGGACACCGACTTCTGCGCGCCTTGAGCACGGTATGCCTCAACCAGTGGTGGCGCGCGCATAGGTGGCATGGGATCCGCCTGGTGATGCTGCTGCTGACCGGTCAGGAGAGCATCCAGGAGGTGCTTCCTCTCGTGATGCGCTTCGGAGAAGGTGGCCTCGCGCTGAGCAAGAAGGCTGAGGTCTTCGCTGCCGCAGGTATCCTCGAGGAATGGGTGCCTGCACTCCATAAGGCTGGCTACCTCATCGCGTCGAGAGTTCGAGCGAGGAGAAGCCCGCGTCTCCCGCAGCAGCTCATCGCGGATATCAAGAAGAAGTATCAGCTCGACGAGCACCGCTGACGCCGAGACCGTCACCGCATGGACCGAGTGGTGGAGCTAAGGCTTTAGATCATACAGGCTTGCATGGCTAGAGCAGATCCAGTGCGCCCAGCTTACCTGGGCGCGTGTAGGCATACCGGCGGAGGGAGTTGGGCTACGGCTCTCAGCGCGAAGATCGTTCCTGACGAAGCAGCCCATGACCCAACTGGCTGCGTGCAGTCACGACGCACGTCGGCGGAGTTCACGCGCCCGGCATAACCTTCCGCTACCTGACCTCCGCCAGCCTCGCTGGACACCTCACGGATCACCTTCACCGACCGACGTCAATCGACTTCCTCGGGCTCAGTGATACGGTGATCGCGACCCCTCCCTCACATCCGCTACTACCCCGGCGGGTACGCACCTCGGTCATCCGCCCCAAGCCTCGTCATCAACGCCATCATGCGGCATGGTCCCTGGAGGTGAACATCCTCATCTCGGACTACCTGCAGGAGGCACAAGGAGCCCAAGCCTGCGCAGATCGCCGTCATCGCTGGGCCCCCGCCACGCGAGGCAGATCGCCAAGGATAGGATGTCCCACCTCACGGCTGGGCTGCTTGACCCGGCAAGGCCAAGATGCTGAGCTGAGGAACCCTTAGCAGACGAGTACGTCCACTGCGCCGTCAGCCGCGACGTCGTCGGCATCGAGTACGCCGCAGTGCTTCAAGAACATCTCACGCCATCGCCCTCGGGGATCTGCGTGGATGAACCTCGGGGACACTTCTAGTCCGTCCTCTCTCATTCCAACGCGATCGCCGAGATGAGCCACTTCGTCAACATGGTGCACCTCCTCCGCGTGACGTCACCGAGTCCGTCTACCCTCGGTGACCTCCTCGTGACGGCCTACCGAGCGCAGCGGCCGCAATCGTACCGGCAACATGATCGGTGGGTGGCTGCTGCGCGCGCAGTTCTCAGATGCGATGAGCATGGTGGCATGAGTGGGCTTACGCCGGCGCTAAGTGTGTCCACGAGATCATCAGAAGCGCCACCAGGTGACGACATGCCCATCTCGTAGCCGCGTCTACGACATCCCTCTCACGCGGTGTCCGGTCGAGCTCGACGAGATCCGCCAGCTGAGTACCTCTTCAAGTAGCGTCGTGCTGTAGCAGCACCCTCTACCCTTTCTTCTGATCCTCTTCTCAGTGATGACTCGCCGTTGCAGCGCATCCTCGCTCAGCTTGACGGCGTCGAGGGAGTTCGATGTGCCTCGTGGAGCATGGTGTAGATCTCCCACCGAGTGAGCAGGTGCGCATTCCACGGTCGGGACGCACGCGCTCCTGGACGCTGGGACCGTCACGGCGCGTACGTGCGACGATCTTCTGTACGGCCAACTTCGCCCTCCGGTGCCCCCTGAAGTCCCACAGCGCATCCCTAGACGAGGGGCACGAGCCAGCCTCCATGGCTACTACCACTGGACCCTCGAGCCCAGCGACCTGAAGAGTCCAAGGACGCCCTCGAGCAGCCTCTCGGGACGCCCTGTTCACGGCTATCGCCAGGCGCGGGCATGATGCCTGTGCCCGAGGCGGAGATAGCACGTCGGGCTACAGCGTTATAACAGCTCGCTGCACCTGACCTCTCATCCCAGGGCGCTACATGCACCTCACCGCCCCGCGCACCTACTTCATGCAGGAGGCGTGATGCAGATCCCCGCCTCGGTGACGCTCCTGCGCTTCCCCGCCTTCTGCCTCTGCCACAACCTCCCTTTGCGCTCATCGCTGTTCTGTCGCCGTACGCTACGGCATGACGGCTACCCTCGTTGTGCACTTTCATCCCTGGGAGTTCTACCAGCTGGACGAGCAGCCCGAGCTAAGGCCCCGCGCATCATACGCAACCAGTCGGGGCGCGGGATGATCGACCGCTCGACCGCTGGATAGGGAGCCCCTGGCTGAGGGGCGAGCTTCGTGACCTCTCTGAGTTTGTCGACACACCATAATCCCCTATACTCACTCATCCCATGCAGATCAATCGCAACCTCATGCCGCCGCTAGCGCCATCGCCGCTGTGGCACTCGTCCTCTCGGTCTCCTCTGGCGGGGGCATGAAGGGCTTCCTGCAGCCGCAGCGCTAAGACCATCGCTGTGACGGGTAAGGCTGAGCGTACCTTCACCTCGGACCTGATTGTCTGACGGCGACTATCAACAGCGAGTCGCTTACCCTCTCGACGGCTTACCCGACCTGCGAGAGGCAGGCAGGCCGTCGCCGACTACCTCAAGTCCGGGCAGACCTCGCGCTGCCATCACCTACAGCAGTGTGGACATCACCAAAGCAGCATGATAGCTTTATGACCTGAGGGCAGCCGCGTGGTCTCGACCTCTGTGGCTACCTGCTGAAGCAGACTGTCACTATCCTCCAAGGACATCCACCCATCGAGGCCGTGTCGCGACAGATCTCTGAGCTCATCAACCATGGGATAGAGATCGAGTCCGGTGCACCTCGCTACTACTACACAAAGCTCAACGAGCCGAAGATCCAGATGCTCAAGGAAAGGGAGCTGAGGACGCGCGTAACCGCGCTAAGGTTGTGGGCCGAGGGCAGCGACAGCCAGTCTGGGAGCCCAGAGCGCCCTCTATGCGTCCTCCAGATCGTCGGTGAGAATAGCGACGAGGACTTCAGCTGGGGCGGCCTTCACACCAGCTCGAAGGTCAAGACCGCCAGCATCACCGTCAGCCTCTACCGCGATCAAGTAGTGAATAGAACATCGTACCCAAGCCGTGATCGTCTCCCGTGCTGAGCAACGAGGAGGCGATCCTTGCTTATTCAGCCGAGCGCCTCACGAGCCTCCCGCGGCAGCTCGTCCAGCAGGCTAAGATAGCCCCCGAGAGCTATATCCCACGTCAATGATGGCAGCCGAGACCGCACCTGGAGCTCATCGAGGAGCTGCACCAGCAATTATGAGGAGGTGAACGGACTTTGCCTAGCGGGTAACGTAGGCTCAGTCCGCGATCATGGCGGGGATGCTCGAGGTCGTGGAGGAGGCGGATGCCGTCATCACGATCGATGCCGATCTGCAGGATGACCTCGCGGCTATCGAGACGATGATCGACCGCTATCGGGAGGGCTACGACGTCGTCTACGGGGTGAAGAAGACCCGTGAGGCCGATCCCTGGCTGAAGCGTACGACCGCGCTGGCCTTCTATCGCCTGCAGGGTGCGATGGGATATGAGCGGTCTACAACCATGCCGACTTCCCGCCTGCTGAGCCAAGCCGCCCTCCGTGCCCCAGCGCGGTCACCCAGCGCAACCTCCACCTGCGCGGGCTCATCGCCCAGCTGGGCTCCCTCGCCACAGAGGTCGATGACCACATCAGCGCCCGCGTGGCAGGCAGCTCGAAGTATACGGTTCGCAAGATGCTGATCCTTGCCATGGATGGCATCACCTCCTTCACGACGCGCCCCATCAGCTGGATCATCGCTATGGGCTTCCTGAGCCTTCTCATCAGCGTAGCTATGGCAGTGTACGTGCTGGTCTCCGCGTCGAGCACCGCCCGTGCCGGGCTGGCCTCACTCATGCCTGCTGTGGCTTATCGGGAGTATGTCCTCTTCCCTCGGGGTCGTGGGTCAGTACATCGGCAAGATCTATATGGAGGTGAAGGCACGCCCCGCTATCACATCGCCAAGCAGTCAAGCATCATGACCGACCCACAGAGCACTGTTTAGCGCACTGCAGCGCCTTCTAGCGACTGCTGGCCCAGCCTTCTCCTCCGCAGCCCACGCACCCTCCTCGGCTGTGGACTGCTCGCGCTCGTGGCTGGCCTGACGAAGCGTCGCCCGCGCGGCATAACAACTTCTCATCTCTCGAGGCGTCTTCGACCACCCCACGCAGCAGCTCTCACTCATGCCGAGTACCCCTGAGGAGTACTGACCACAACCACTACGGCCCTTTCTTCGCCTCGTCATCGCCTTTGCCGTCGTGCCTGATGTGCTGGGGCTACTGCTCTGGCCTGTCGCGCCTCTGCCAGGCTTCTACCGCGCGGTGCGCCACCCGCCGCTGGCGGAGGGCAAGCAGGCCTTCGTCACTGGTTCTGTGCCCACGAGCCGCTCACCGCACCACAGATGCAGCAGTTCAACATCGCCATCGCCGCCATCCTCGTGGGCTCCTTCGCCGCCATCGAGCGCGGCAAGAGGCTCGCAGCACCGCTCATCGTGGTGGGCACCTTTGTCAAGCTTCTCTACGGGATCGCAGGGCTGGCGCCTTCTTCTTCGTCCAGCGCAAGCCGCGCTTCATCCCCTTGGCTCGCCCTCCGGTCGGTGGTCTGCCCGTCACGCCCCATGCTCCCTCAGTTCGCCCGACTACGTGCTGGGGCAGCATTGTGGAGTGGGGCGGAGCGCTCAGCGGTCAAAAATGGGAGAACCTCTTCTCCCTGATGCAGAACGCTCTCCGCTGGGCATGGTACGGCAAAGACGGGTATCGCCAGCTACCTGACCTCCTGGCTCATTCGCCCGGCTCGTTCCGGCCTGCCCCCACCCACGTATCGGGCAGTATCGACACCTCGCCTCCCGCCACGGCATCCTCTCCCTCAGCGCTCCCTCTCGTGCTCTTCAGTACGGGGAGCGAGTCGAGTACCCACATCATCCCTCTCGTCGGGATCGTGCAGTGGCATACCACGCTCCCCTGGCAGCGCGCGCGCTGGGAGCAGCCGCTGATGCTGCTGGTCTTTGTCTCAGCAGCCTCTTGCCCCTCGGATCTTCCTCGCGCGCGCTGCGCACCGAGCTGATCCAGCCCCATGCGCTCGGCCCTCTCTGACCATCGTCTGGCTACAGCTCAGCTGGGAGCCTGCACGCGTGACTACAGCGCAGTCCCTGAGGGCGGAGGGCCTAAGGCTCCCGCTCCCCAGCCCTCGCGGCCAGCACTCATCACTTCTCGAGCGCCTCCCCGCCCAAACTCATAGTAGCGGCGCCCAGGCCCGTCCGGGGCTAAGCTGGGCTGCCTTGCTGTTTGCCCCGCCTGCTACCCGATGCTGAGGCTGAAGAGGAGCATTCTGCGCCCGTGCGTGCGCTGCGGCCTCGGTGTAGTAGCGTCGGCGGTCTCCAGCTCGGGCGGCGCACGCGCAGGAGCGCATCCTCCCAGGCCACAGTGTAGGCTGCTGGGGCGAGCTTGAAGCGGCTGAAGAGAGGTCACAGCTCTAGCCCTGAGCTCCAGCCGTAGCTCAGCTGGCGAAGGCGCAGGTCATCACTGCCGCCCCCGAGCTCAATGTCCGTGTAGAGCTCTGTGAGGAGAAGGGCGGATATTCCCGCCGTAGCCCCCACTTGAGCTCGAGCGGGAGCTGGAGCGAGGAGCCCGAGGATCGGTACGTGCAGCTCGCTGAGGCCATCGGCGTAAGCTGACGGAGACGCCCCTAGGGTGCAGTGTCGGCGCGAGGCGAAGCTCCAGCCCTGGGTGAGCCAGTCCGCCGATGACCCTGATGCTGAAGCCTGGCTGATAGTCGACTCTGCGGGATGAGTACCCGTCCCTCGTGATCACTCAGCCCCGAGGGGCGCAGGTGCTGTAGATCCCTGCTGTAGGGGCTATCCTCAGCCTGAGATAATACCTGCAGGTCGAGGTAGGGCTGATGCTGGACGTGGCGCGTGAGCCCCGCGCCGAGAGGGCGTCAGCTGCCCGAGGAAGGGCAGTGCTGGTGAGGCAGCCGAGGAGCAGGAGCGAGCACGGGGTAGGGGAGCGGGCTTAGGCCTCGATATGACGGCGCAGATGTGCTAGTGCATAGCGCATGCGCCCCAGGCGGTGTTGTTGATACTGACGTTGGTCTTCCGGCGATTTCCTGAAGCTCAGTTCCTCCCAGTAGCGCAGGCGGATAACCTCGCGCTGCTCGGGGAGAGCTTCGCCAGCCCCTCTGGAGAGTTCGCTGATATGCTCGTGGCGGATCAGTTGCTCCTCCGCTGACAGCTCATCTGCGGTAGCCGTAGCGTGAAGAGCGCTCGTCGGCACCTGGCGTATCCTCGATCATCTGCTCCCCGTCCGCGCGTCTTGAGGCGACGGTGAGTGGTCGATGATGAGGTTATGGCTACGGGAGATCCAGCTTTCGAACTCCCTCAGCCGAATAGCGCCCTGACGGATGGTTGTCATGACCTTTGGATGAAGGTATCCTGAAAGATATCTTCGGCTAGGTCTCGTCCCGCACCGAGTAGCGGATGTAGGTGTGGACGTAGGAGTCGCATCGGTGGGAGTAGTTCATTGAACGCCCTCGCTGCATCCTGTAAGCGTAGAGCTGTACCAGCTGGTCGTCGCTCTGACTGCATATCTTCCTCATTGTCGTTGGTATTTTGTCCAGCCCTTGCACTGCAGGGCGCATTAGAGCGGGTGAGTCCGACTTACTTACTTGCTTTAGATATGTACAGTTGCTTCTATAGGCAGTTCCTTCGTTACTGGGTAAGACTTATATTGTGTAGCTGTGACCCCACACTGAGCACAAATTAAAGCATATATTTCGACTTTTCAAAATCTAAGGCCGCCTTTTGCTCGTTCTGGCTTGGTTTGCTGCCTTCTTTGCGACGATGTTCTTGCATTCAGCCACTTGTATCGCTCGTCTGGGCGCGTGCGCATATGCGGCATATAGTGGGGAGCTGGTCTGCCTTTATGTCCGCCCTCGACTGATATCCTCAGCGTGCTGACTGATAGGAATCTGAGGCGTGACTGATACCCATCAGCGTGCTGACTGGCGTCCCTCAGAACGGCGTTACAACAGCTCGGGCTTGGCCTCGCGGGCGGCGGCGCTTCTTGGCGCTTGCTCCTAAGGGCTTTCGGCGGGTCATTCGCTGGCTCGTGACTTGTAGATCCGTGCTGTAGCGAGGTGAAGGAAGGAAGATTCTGCCTTTACACAGCCCATGCTCGGGGGCTAAGGGTAGGCGGCTCGGGCAGCCTTTGCCCCTAGCGGGCTTGCAGTACATTTTTGTATCTTTGTGCTATAGTCATTACGATCATTCAATAACAAAATACAAGCTACTTATGAGCTACAATCTGCTAGCAGGTAAGAAGGGGATCATCTTCGGTGCCCTCAACGAACAGTCCATTGCATGGCGCGTCGCAGAGCGTGCCAGAGGAGGGTGCTGAGATCATCCTGACCAATACCGCTGTAGCCGTCCGTATGGACAGCCCAACGAACTGGGTGAGAAGCTCGGCGCTAAGGTCGTCCCCGCAGACGCTACCAAGGAGGAAGAACTCGAGGTCGTCTTCCAGGAGGCGATCAAGTCCTTCGGTAAGGACGACTTCGTCCTGCACTCCATCGGCATGAGCCCCAACGTACGGGCGGGCTGCCCTGACGATGACCTCGACTACAAGATGCTCCAGACGACCTTCCTGATCATCTCGGCCGTCTCCTCCCACAAGATGCTCCAGGTGGCGAAGAAGCTGGACGCTATCGCCGAGGGTGGCTCGGTCGTCGCACCGACCCACGTAGCAGCGACAGCGTACCGTAGGCTATGGCGATATGGTCGGATGCCAAGAGCCTGCTCGAGTCCATCGCCCGTAGCTGCGGCTACATCTATGGTCGTGAGAAGCGCGTGCGTATCAATACCGTCTTCAGCGTCGCCCACGGTCACGACCGCAGGTAGTGCAAGGCGGCAGAGGACGCTGACTTCGCCAGGACCTCTCGCCCCTGGGCAACGCCGACGCCAACGACTGCGCTGACTACCGCATCACGCTCTTCAGTCGACCCGACACGCAAGGTCAACGATGCAGAACCTCTTCAACGACGGGGGCTTCAGCTCCATGATGAGCCTGATGCCATCGAGCCCTCGCTGAGGGTCGTGCCGCTCGTCAGGCTGAGCAACAGTTACACGCTTTATCGCCTCCGCCGGTCTCACGCGCAGACTGGTCGGAGGCGCTGCCTCTATCCATGCTCGCCATGATACTACGCACAGAGAACCTCGTCGTCGCTACCGCACACGTACCGTGGCCGAATCACGTGTCCATCCAAGCAGGGCAAGGAGATCGTCGACCTCGGTCCCACCGGGCGGGCGGCAAGACGACGACCTTTCTATATGAGACCGTGGGACCTCGTCGCGCCAACGAGGGGGCGCAGTACTTTCAGACGATGAGGACATCACGAAGTATCCCGTCCATCAGCGTGCTGCCCAAGCGCAGGCATCGGCTACCTAGCACAGGAGGCTCCTGGTCCACCGCCGTATGCGGTGGAGGACAACATCCTCTCGGTACTGGAGTCACCGATCGCACCACGAAGGGCCGAGCAGGCGCGCCTGGAGTGAGCCTCATCGCAGAGTCTCGCCCAGTAGAGAAGGTACGCACCGACCAGCACCGCCTCTGGGGCGAGCGCCGCCGTGCTGAGATCGCGCGTTGCCCAGCCATTGACCCTAAGTTCATCATGCTGGACGAGAGCCCGCGCACAGTAGACCCCATCGCGGTGCAGTGTGACATCCAGGAGCATCGTGGCGCAGCCTGCCATAAGAACATCGGCATCCCTCATCACCGCCGATCACAACGTCTACGATGACGCTGGAGCATCACCGATAGGGCCTACCTCTTCGAGGGTAAGGTGCCTCACGAGGGCACGGTTGAGCAGCCGGCGGAGAACGAAGCCGTCCGCGAGAGCACTCGGTAAGGACGTCCCAGCCACGCCGTCGTACTCGACGCGTCGTTCTAGCGCGTACGCCCCATCTAAGCTCTCCGAGCTTGTCCCAGCGGTGCCGAGGCGAGGTGCCAGTGCCTCCCGGAGCTCTCCCAGCAGAGCAGAGTAAGAGGTGCGCACAATCTTTCTGCGTGAAAGATTAGCCACTTCGTCAAAAGCATTAGCCACTTTGTGTCAAAAAGATTAGCCACTTTTGCCGGCTAGGCGAGCGCGCGCTGCAAGGGCTTCGACGCGCGCTTAGTCCTGGTGCAGCCGCCGCGCTCGCAGGCGGAGCTGGCCTGGGTCAGGCGCGTGCGTGAGCGTCTCCCCAGCTGGCGTCCGAGGCCGATCGTGGCGGCCCCGCGAGACGAAGACCACTGGTCAGGCTGCAAAGGTGTCGGCCACGATGATGATGGGGTAGAGCCCTGCGCGTAGCTTCTGCAGCGCCCGGTCAAGCTGCTTGGCCACAGCGTCCTCTGTATCGAGGCCGAAGAAGAGTCCGCTGTGGTAGCCCAGTAGAAACGATCCTCGGGCGGTAGCCCGCCGCCGCCGCGCAATGTCGGGAAGAGGAGCGCGATGGGATCGGCCGAGCTGCCCGCAGCGCGGGGGCCCTCGCCGATGAGGTCGCGGAGGGCGTGCTTGGTCGGTTCGCTGCCCGCATCCATGAGGCAGAGGGGACGTAGCCGCGCCCCGTGTTGCTCAGCAGGCTTCTCGTGCTCCTCGGCGGCGCGGGCTCAGCTTTCATCCTCCCGCGCTGCGATGACGGTAGCGGCGCTGAGCTGAAGCGCCAGCACAGCGATGGCGGTGGGTGCCGTCGCGGCGCATCACGAGGCCGTCGCTATGCTCTGCCCAGCCTGATGTCGAGGCCACGCAGCTGTGCCAGCACATTCGCCGCCGCCAGGCTGCGAGCCCGGAGACGAGGAGGCACTGCGCCCGCGTCGAGCTTGGTGCCGCGCTCGAAGCTGTAGGGACGCCACGCGCGCTGCCCTGCCCAGACCGCTGGGCATCCTCGTCAGCTCAGTGCAGGTGACGCCCCGAGCGGTCAGAAGCGGCTCGCGGTGAAGTGATGATAGTAGTACTGGCTGTCGAGGATGCCGTTGTCCTGGTAGGCCAGGCGAAGCGTGCCCCGTGGGCTGACGGAGCCAGGTGCGGCAGCCTCCTCGAGGGTGAAGTCCCGCCACCGGACCCCCGTGGTAGTACCAGCACAGCCTCGCGACGGGCCTGGAGACGCCGCCGCCCAGCCGCAGCGCTGCGCAGGAGCGAGAGGCAGAGCAGTCCGCGAGTGGCTGTCGGTGCGGCGACTGCGCCATATACCCGCAGTGCGGCTCGGTGGATACAGCCGAGTCGGCGTGCAGCCGTCCAGGCTGGATCTCCTTGCGACACCAGGCAACGATCGCCCTCGCTGCGGCCGAACTGCTGCCTTAGCTCGCCTCGGGAGTGCGCCCGCCGTAGCACCCGCCTTGTAGGGTGCCGGGGCGCTCGTGAGCAAAGCGGGTCGTAGACGTAGCGCATGCAGAGGGCGCCGTCGGCCGCGCATGCTGGGCTGGGGCTGGCTACGCTGAGGTAAAGGTCACGGAGCACGGCGAGAGGCACGTCGCGCAGGTCCCGGGCCGTCGAGTACAGAGAGGAGGGCGCGCGGCCTTTACTTCCGTCGCTAAGGCCTCCTCAACGAACGCGCAGGACGCCTGCGTATTGGCTCGCGTCGAGGACCGAAGACCTGCCCGGCGCGTAGGCCGTCGAGGTAGCAGCGGGTGCGTAGGGCTGTCCTCCCAGGCGCAGCGCTGGGCATTGCGCTGCCAGTGCCTCGGTGCCGCGACCTCGATAGCGTGCCGCCCTCGATCGGAGGTGTCAGCCAAGGTCGGAGCCGCAGCCGCCTCGCCCGCCCGATGATCGAGCACGAGGCAAGGCACGGACTTGTCCGACCGAAGCGTGCACCCGCTTTCAGCCCATAGACATAGCCTCGAGTCCTCAGGCTGGCTGGCGTAGGCGATGCGAGGTCACTTGACCCGAGAGGTGAAGCGCGTGCGTCTGGCGTCATAGCGGCTGGCGCGCTACGGTGTAGAGCCCACCGTAGTTGTACAGCTTGAACTCCACCTCGGCAGTGCGGTACGGGTCGGCCCTTTCGCATCCCGCACCTCCACGAGGCAGGCTCGCCGCACGGGCGTAGCCCCCGATGACGTCTGATCCCGGTGTAGGTCGGCGTGCGGCTGATGACGGGCCTGGGCCCATCGTAGCGACCGAAGGCCTTGGTAGTGGACGTGAGCATCGCGCGACACGGGCATTGAACCGCGCCAGATCCAGCACCGGCTCAGGCTCACAAGCGCCGAGGAAGTGCCAGCGGCCGTCGACCCAAGCCTCGACCCAAGCATGGTTGTCATCCGTATGCGCCCAGCGTGGCGTATAGACCTGGCGGGCAGGGATGCCTATGCGCGCAGGGCGGCCACCAAGAGCGTCGATTCCTCCCCACAGCGTCCCGTCGCCGAGGCAAGGGTACAGAGCGGTGAGGAGGTACGCGCATCGCTGGGGTTGTAGGTCACGTGCTCGTGGCACCAGTGGTTGACCTCGCGATGGCCTCACGAGGCTAAGCCCGCGCACACGATCTCGTAGCTCGGTGTAGCGAGCGGTGCGAAGTCGTCGAGCGCTCCACTATTGACGCGCAGGGCAGGACGAAGTGCCGCCACTGCGCTCGGGGGATCGCCTTGCCCCTGGGCAGTTCCTGGCGTGCCCCGCAAGGTCGTGCGGACGTTGGCCAGATAGTAGTCTCCGCTGCGGTTCATGAGGTCACTGGAGGGCATATAGGCGTAGAGGAACTCTAGGGCGGAGCGCTCAGCGGGCTGGAGCTGCTGCTGGAAGATATCGAAGAAGCCGCCTCGGGGGAAGCTGCGTTGCTTGAGGGCGAAGTCCTGCTGCAGCTGCGTGTCGTGCGCTCGGCGTCTGGGCCTCGGCAGCTAGCGGCAGGCTGAGGAGCGGAGGCTAAGGGAGAAGAGCTTTATAGTGTAGGGATGAGGATGATCTTAGGGAAGCTGCTCGAGGCGAGGCGGGCAGCGTATCTTGCTCGGGTCGGTGAGGAGCTGGGCATATTCGTCTACGCTGTCCCCGCCGCCCATGCTGACCCGAGGGTTGCGGTAGCGCATGGCGCTGGCTACGGGCTGCGCGCCGAGAGGTGCAGCCTCGTGGGCGCCTGTCTCGAGGGGCTACCGCTGGATGTTCCCGGGCGATGCCGCCGCCAGGCATGATCTGGATGCGCCCTGCGGAGTGCCTCCACGAGCTGACGTAGCAGCGGCGCGCCCTCGAGGGCTGTGGGGGCTGGCCCCGAGCTGAGGACGCGCTGGCAGCCGAGGGCGATGATGTTCTCCAGCGCCTCGAGCGGGTCACGGCACATATCGATGGGCGCGGTGGAAGGTCACGGACGCCCCCTCGGTAGCTCGGATGAGGCGCTCCATCAGTGGCGGTCAATGTCCCCTCGGGCGTCAAGGCGCTGAGGACGAAGCCATCCACGCCGAGGGCTAGATACTGGCGATGTCCTCCAGCATCGTTCCTCCTCCAGTGGGCTGTAGAGAAGTCGCCCGAGCGTGGGCGTACTGCACATGGGAGCTTGATGTCGATGAGGCGGCGTGCCAGCTTGACCTCACCCAGGAGGGGCTGAGGCGCCCGCTCAGGGCAGCAGAGCTCGACGCGCTGGGCACCGCCCTCCTGGGCGCGTGGGCGCTGAGGGCACTGCCAGCGCAGTTCTCGATCAGGTACTTCATCAGCGTAGCTCTACCTGGACGATATAGTCGACGGCGTTGGCTGCGGAGGGGGCCTGGTCGAAGCTCAGGGTCAACCCATCCTTGGACTGCTGGTAGCGTATCGGGCGCTGCGTGTCGTACGCTGAGGACGCGCTGACAGGCGTGGTGGAGGGGGAGCGAGAGCAGGCGGCTGCTCCAGTCGAGGACGTGCAGAGGGTCTTGCCTCGCTGCGTCGTCACGCCCCACTCTGCGGAGTCCAGCGCGTACGCCGCGGACGGTCGCTCCGTAGCGCTGCATCCAGGCGCCGATCTTACTCAGACGGTCGAGGGCAAGCGCAGGCAGGGCGCCCGAGGGCTCGGGGCCGATGTTCAGCAAGAGGTTGGCGTCACGGCCCGCAGTGGATACGCGGAGCAGGCGGATGAGCGTCGTGTCGCTCTTGTAGCTATGGTTTGGCGATCTTGTAGCCCCACATCCGCTTCATCGTCTGACAGGTCTCCAGGGAGCTTGCTGATGGCTTGGCCTGAGAGCCCTGCAGTGTTGGCTCCGGGGACGTCGCGCTCGAACATCTGGAAGTCCCCGTGCGGCGTGCCAGTGGTGGTTGTTCCCAATGAGGCAGCTTGGCTTGAGCTGATGGATGAGGCTGTATAGAGCGGGGAAGCCCCAGTCGAAGCTGGGGTTCCGGTCACGGTCCCATTCGCCGTCCAGCCAGATCGCGTCGGCATCGTAGTCACGGACGAGCTCGGTGAGCTGTGCCTGTCATGAAGGCATCGCAGCTCGACCACTGGCCGTGCTTTGGTCGCCCGTGCCCCGCCCCGTGCGTCCGAGGGGGTAGTAGTCCTCACGGCCCAGTCGAGTAGGGAGTAGATATGGAAGCCAAGTCCATGGCGGCGGCAGGCATCGTGCAGCCGCGTAGACATCGCGGCGGAAGGGTGTGGCGCGACCATTATAGTCGCTCGTGCTGTCCCAGAGGGAGAAGCTGTCGTGATGGCGTGAGGTGATGGTCAGGTAGCCTGCACCCGAGGCCTTGATCGCCTTTTACCTGCCGTCGGCGTCGAAGCGGTTGGGATAGGCCGCCGCGGCCTTGGCGTACTGGCGGCATGGTTGATATTCGCAACGGTCATGTACCACTCGCCCTGAGCGAAGGTGCTGTAGAGCCTCAGTGGAGGAAGATGCCGAAGCCGTGGTCACGGGAAGGCTTTGTGTGCCTCTAGATTACTTTTGGCTAGCTGATAGTTGCTTTTGGGCATGGCTGAGGAAAGAGACGCCGAGCGCTGCTGCCAGAGTAGGCTGCGCGCTTGCGGGCCTCGAGGTGCTAGACTTACCTGATGATGTACTCAAGATGTTTGATGGTAGTCCAAAGGTACTCTAATCTTGGTGGAGAGCTCGGCTGTTCCAGTACTGACGCGTCAGCAGAGTAAGCGCCAGATGCCCAGTCATTGGGCCTCACTTATGACTGTATAGAGCGGGCTCACTTAATCTCAGAGAGCTGCTGTCGATTGAGCTAAGCCCCCTATAAGGGCAATCCTCAGAGCCCAGGGCGCGTAGCCCTGTAAGGGGCGATCTGGCCCCGGTAGCCTTCATCAGAGAGAGTTCTCACAGGGCGACCCCAAAGCAGTTGTAGCGTCGTAGCGGTATGGCCTGATCTCACTTTTGCTTGCTTTGGAGGGCCGCCCCTGTGGGGCTCTCCACGTATGCTTTGACCCAGGGGGTCCATCAGGCTTACAGCCTCCCGCACCCTGGGCTTTAGATGGGTTGCCCCTGCAGGCTTGGTGCAGCCGCAGTAGCCTATTGGCATGCGGGACTGCAGCAATGCTGCCCATCTTGTCTGGAGCGCCTGAGGGGCATCCCCAGAGCGCTGACTGATGTCCCTTAGCCTCCTTACTGGCGGCACTCCGCGCGCGCTGACTGATATCCCCTAGGAGCAAGCCCCTCATGCCCCGCATTGCCTAGGCTCGAGCGGGGAAAGCGCTCGGGAGGACTTGGTCTCCCTTTGCTAAGAAGGAGGGGGCGGGGCAGCAGCAGGGCGGCATACGCTCGCCGCGTATGCCGCCCTGATGGGTAGGGGAAGAGGTGTCGAAGGCCCAGCTGTTTGCTTCGGCGAAGAACTCCTCGTTGTTCTTGGTGCGGAGCATGAGCCTTTGACGCGCTCGAGGGCCCCGATCGGGTCTCATCTCGGAGAGCACCTGCGTAGCGCCGCCCACATGCAGGTGCCGGCCGTGTCGCCCAGCAGGAGGTCGTCGCGACGCGTGCTGCTGGCCACAAGGTCGATGGCGGGAAGATGCGCTTGTTCGCCAGGCGACGGTCGAGCTGCAGCTCCATGTTGCCTCGTCCCCTGAATTCCTCGAAGATGACGTCATCCATCTTGGAGCCCGTCTCCTGCAGCGCTGTGGCGAGGATGCAGAGGCTACGCCGCCGCGGATGTTGCGCAGCACCGAAGAAGCGCTTAGGCTCTGCAGCGATTGGCATCGACCCCACCGAGCGAGCACCTACCCGAGGCAGGCTGCAAACCGTATTGCAGGGCACGTGCCGGGCGGGTGATGGAGTCGAGGAGGATGACGATCCTGACCACTCTCGACCATGCGCTTGGCCTTGTTGAGGACGATCTCGGCGATCTTGACGTGGCGCTCGGCAGGCTCGTCGAAGGTCGAGGCAATGACCTCGGCATTGACGCTCAGTGGCGTGTCGGTGACTCTCGGGACGCCCGCCGATGAGCAGTGATGACCGCGTAGACCTCGGGTGATTGGCGGCGATGGCGTTGGCGATATTCTTCAGCAGCATCGTCTTACCGTCTTGGGCTGCGCTACGATGAGGCCGCGCTGTCCCTTACCGATGGGGCGAAGAGGTCGACGATGCGCATAGCCGATCTTGTCCTGGACTGCGGGGCTATTGCTGCAGCGAGGTTGAACTTCTCCTCGGGGAAGAGTGGGTGTCAGGTGGTCGAAGGGTACGCGGTCGCGCATCTCGGCGGGTGTACGGCCGTTGACCCGGGTGATCTTGTCGAAGGAAGTACTTGTCCCCTCCTGAGGAGGACGGATGAAGCCCTCAACGAGGTCCCTGGACGGAGGCTCCACTGCTTGACCTGGGCAGCGCGAGGTAGATGTCGTCGGGTGAAGGGAGGTAGTTGTAGTCCGCCGAGCGTAGGAGCCGTAGCCGTCGGGCAGGATCTCGAGGACGCCACTGCACTCGAGGATACCCTCGAAGTTGAACTCAGGCTGCTGTACGGGCTGCGTGCGAGGAGCATTGGGACGCTGTGCAGGGCCTGCATTGTTGCTTGCCTTTAGGCTCGGACGCTGGGGCTTGGCGGGGTGTTGAAGGCAGGGAGCACCTGGTCGAGTACGGACTTGCTGTCCTTGTGGCGGAAGACCATCTGCGCGGGGCTGGGGCTGCGCTGCCTCGGCCTGCCTCGTGCTGGGCTCCTTAGGTCTCTCTGCCTGCTCTCTGGGCTCGGCGCTCGTAGCTCGCCGCACGCCGGCTGCGCTGGCCGCGGCTTCGGCTCTGACTAGCCTTAGGGCTGGCCGTGCGCTGCTGGCTCTCGGGCTGAGGGGCTACGGACGCTCTCGGGGGTAGCTCCTCCTCGGAGGGCTTAGCTACGGCCTCGAGGGCCTGGTTGCGCTCCTGCTCGGCACGTGCAGCGAGCCTCGGCCTCGGGGGCGTCCGCGCTTGCGCTGCTTGGGTGCGCTCTCTCTCTTCGAGGGATTGAGCTTCAGTAGTAGGGGCTACGGCTGCGCTCTCGGCTTGTTCTTTGGGCATTGGATTCTTAGATTTGGTTCCGGCTCTTGGGGCGCTCGGAGCTGCGCTTGACCGTCTGGGTCTCCGCGATGGAGGTAGCCTGCTGGTCGAGGATGCCGTAGATGAGCGCTTGCTTATCGGCGTAGTCCCCGAGCTCATGCTCAGCTCTTCGGCGATGCTATTGAGCTCCTCTTGGCTTTTTGAGAGCAGCTCAGTGATGTTGTATCGTTGCATATATGTGAATATAACGTCTGTGCTTGACGATGGGATGAGGCTAGAGGGGCCAGTCGCCTGTCGGATAGGCACAGTCACGCGGCTCTAGGATCCCTAGCCCAAGGCCTCCCATTGCTCTTTGGAGACGATAGTTGAGGATGTATAAGCGGGAGGGGAAAGGGGAGGATGCGTATCCATCGGGTGATTGGGCTGGGATTCGAGACCCAGGACCGATAGCTTAGAAGGCTATTGCTCTATCCAGCTGAGCTACCCAACCATCATATCTCTCGCTGTGCTGTATTGTAGAACTGAGGACACAAGGAGAGGTGGGAGCGGGAGGAGCGATGCCTCCCAATTGCACGAGCAAAGGCATCAATAATTGAGGACTTTGGCAAATGCCCGCCCTGGAGTAGCTCTGAGGACTAGCGATAGAAAGAGCCCCGAGTGCCACAGGGCGCTCGGGGCTTATCCTTGATAGGGCTTGTGTCGCTGTACCCAGAGCCGGGCTCGAGACCGGCACAGCCTAATTGGCTAAGGAGTTTAAGTCCCTCGTGTCTACCATTTCACCATCTGGGCATGCTGGCGCAAAGGTAGCCCAATTCTGCCGTATACACAATAGCGGGGGCGAGGGAGGCTTGGCGTAAGGGCTAAGGCTTCCTTTGACTTCCACCCCTCCTCTGCAGCTAAGCTCGAGGCAGCTAGGCCTCGGCGGATCGTACCCATAGGGGAGGGCTCGTGAGGGATATCGGTCAGCGTGCTGAGAGACGCCAGTCAGCCCCGTGAGGGATGCCAGTCAGCCCGCTGAGGGTATCAGTCCTGGAGCTTAGACTAGCTGGGCTTCGCTTCGCTTTTTCTACGTATTGCCGTGAGGAGGGCCTTGAGCTAGGTAATAGATAGTATGCGAACGCACGCGGGGACGCGGGGAGAAGCTGCGCTGATTGGGGAGCGCCTTAAATGCGGGAGCGGCTGCAAGGATCTAGCATCTAGATCTTGCAGCCGCTCCCGCTATAGAGGCTAGGGCTGAGGCAGCTCACCAGTAGTTGTGCCCGTGGGGATCCTCCATCTCCCTTACGCGTGATCTTGTGCAGATCGAGGGCGCGCCAAGCGCGTAGATGATGTACGCCAGGACGAAGGGATGAGCAGCGAGACGAAGCTCATCGTCTTGAGCGTGAAGGGGCTCGAGGAGCTGTTGCGGATGTTCAGCGAGTTGTTGATGATCTCAGGCATCTCAGGGCTGTAGGCGGGGTAGTAGGAGGTGTTGTTCCAGCCTGCGATGAGGAAGAGTGCCAGAGCGGTCAGTACCACGCCGATGCCTTCGTACCAGATCCCTTGCAGGAAGCCCTCCTTGAGGAGGTCAGCAGGATACCAGCCAGCATGAGGACCACCCCTGAGGACGAAGATCGCGAAGACGGCAGGCATCTCGACGAGATTGAGCCAGTACTTGTAGTCCACTAGGAAGGTGACGTTGGGGTTCCGCTGGGTCATAGGCAAAGCCCTGCTTGGTCAGCAGGAAGAAGAGGTAGCCGAGGAGAGCGGTAGGAAGGCAGCGGCATTCCAGGCCAGCGCAGCGCGTGAGCGGCGGTAGATGGTCTCGTCATCGATGTTATTGATGAAGAAGAGCAGCGCCGTGGTGCGCGAGAGGAAGAAGACCGCTAAGCCGAAGATGACGTTCCACACGTTGAGCACCGCCTCCAGACCGTGCAGCTGCAGCCCCTTATAGGGGAGCCACTGGGAGATCACCCGGCTGGCGCCCGAGAGGTCAGCGATAGCCTCCTTGTTCACCTGAGGTAGATCCGGTGAAGAAGGTCGATACTGCAGCCCGAGGAGGATAGGTGCCAGCAGCCCGTTGATGAAGAGGAAGGTCTGGTAGGTGCGGCTCCCGAGGACGTTCCCATTCTTATTCTGATACTCATAGGACACGGCCTGGATGATGAAGCAGAAGAGAATGAGCATCCACACCAGTAGGCACCGCCGAAGCTGGTGGAGTAGAAGAGGGAAGGAGGCGAAGAAGCCACCGCGAAGACTCACCAGTGTGGTGAAGGTGAATTCCCACTTGCGCCCTACGGAGTTCACTAGGGAGCTTACGCTCGAGCTGCTCCTTGCCGAGGCTGAAGAAGAGGACTGGCCTCCCTGGACGAAGAGGAGAGACGAGGAGTGCCCCGAGGACCGAGATCAGGAGCCACCAATAGGATTGGAAGAATGCGTAATCCATTGTATGCTGTCTTGCTAGAGGATTCGACTTTAGTGCTGCTCAGGGGCCCGACTTGATGGCCTTGCATGATGTTCACCTCAGCTACGAGCATGATGGTGAAGAGCAGGGTGAAGAGCGTGAAGGTGATGATGATCACGGAGCTCGCCTCGATCTTGGAGATAGCTGCCTGCACGGGTAGGAGGTTCTGAATGGTCCAGGGCTGACGTCCTACCTCGGCTACGACCCAGCCTGCCTCAGTAGCGATCCAAGCCATGGGGGTCAGGATAAGGCTTATCCATAGCAGCCAGCGGGTGGACTGGAGCTTATCGTTGCGCTTGTAGGCGTACCAGGTCAGCAGCAGGTAGAGCAGCAGGAAGGCGCCGCCCAGACCGACCATAGCGCGGAAGGAGTAGTAGGTCAGGAGTGCATTAGGCACCGTCTCGTACTTGCTGTCAAGTAGCCGTAGCCGTAGTAGGGGAAGTGCTCCTCGAGGATCTGACGCTGGGCCTGGGCCGCTACGCTGTCGCCCGCCTTGCGCGCCGTACGGAAGGCGTTGAGCGCGTCGATAGCCTGGCGGCCACGCTGCATCTTCTCCTCGGTAGAGAGCGCTACCGTCCCATCGGGGAGGTGATAGCCGCCCTCGAGGAATATTGTTGATACCAGGTACGTAGTGCGTCCCATTGCCCGCGACCATGAAGGAGAGGAGGCGGGCGCCTCGATGCTAAAGAGGTGCGAGGTGTGGCATCGTCGGGCTGCTGCTTGGAGGGTTGAGGACGCCGATGATACCGAGGCCTACGCCTTCTCCATCAGCGGTGTGTCCGTCTGGTGTGCTCTTGCCCGTGTCGTAGATGGCCTCCATGGCGGCGAGCTTCATAGGCTGATTCTTCGCTACGTCTACGGCAGAGAGGTGTCCCGTCTCCGCAGAGAGAATGGCTGCCAGCAGAATGAAGGGAGCGATGATCTTGAGGTTGCGGCGGGCGAGAAGTCCGTGTGGTGGCCACGTAGCAGATAGAGGACGCATATCCCAAGGGCAAAGAAGGTCCCCAGCGTCCACGAGGTCGTGACGGTGTGGAGGAACTTGATGATCGCCGTCGGGGATAGGGCTACGGCCCAGAAGTCATGCATCTCGTTGCGCATCGTCTCTGGGTTGAAGACCATCCCTGGGGGTTCTGCATCCAGGCATTGGCTATGAGGATCCATACGGCTGAGATGGTCGCACCGACGACGGTGAGCCAGGAGGAGGCCAGGTGGAAGCCCTTGCTGACCTTGCCCCAGCCGAAGAACATCACGGCGATGAAGGTCGACTCCATGAAGAAGGCCAGGATGCCCTCGATGGCGAGTGGCGCGCCGAAGATGTCTCGACAGAACCAGCTATAGTTAGACCAGTTCGTCCCGAACTGGAACTCAAGGATAATCCGTGGCGAGCCGATAGCGAAGTTGATCCCGAAGAGCTTCTGCCAGAACTGTGCTGACTTCTTCCAGAAGGGGTCACCGGTACGGTAGTACTGGGTCTCAGCCAGGGACATGATGACCCCCAGCCCGAGCGTCAGCGGCACGAACAACCAGTGGTACATAGCTGTCAGAGCAAACTGCGCACGTGACCATGCGATTAATGATGTTACATCCATTGTAAATAGTGATTAGCGTATTGGGTTGGTTCTATTCCTTTGATATGGGCGCTGGAGGCCTGCCTGAGTGGCTAGGGAGGCTGTCCACAGCACGGCGCTGGATCAGTTCGTCCCCGACGACCTCGGACTTCTCTACGTGGCGCTCGGAGGCCTGTTGCTTGACAAAGTTGGGGAAGAAGAAGGCACGCAGCACGGCGAACATGATGAAGAGCATGATGGCGATGATGAGCCAGAGCTTCTTGCTCGTCGGTGTGAGGCCGCGGAAGCCATCGGTAGAGCCGGAAGGCGCGGACGAAAAAGTTTGCTTGGTCGCTACTCATTGAGTTATAGGTTTTGCTAATAGGAGGGCTCTACAGGCGGTCTCCCGTCTAAGACAAAGATATGTAAAGGTGTCTGTCTGCACAAATTGCCGCCGTGCAAGGATGCCCGTCGGCTTAGTCCTCAAAGTTGGTGCGCAGTCCACGCATCGTACGCTGTAGGCCACTGAGACCAGCGCGCTTGACGGCTGTGCCTGCAGAAGGGCGGTACTCCTCCTCACTCAGCTGGTCGAGCTGCTCTGCAGTGAGCGCTAGGGAGCGCCTCGCGCGGGCGTAATCGGCGATCGTCGTGGGGCGGGCAAAAGCGATTCCAGGGGCAGCACTGCTGGCGGGCATCGCAGCCATAGACGCGGCCGATACGCTCCCTGAGCTCGGGCAGGGATCTCTGCCTTGGACTCGATCGTGAGGGTAGCTGATGCAGCGGCGGGCATCGATCTTGCCGGGGTGGGTAATGGCCTCGGTGGGGGCAGCTTTGGAGGCAGCGGGTGCAGCGCCCGCAGAGGGACTGCATCAGGGCTGTCGGGGAGGCAGGTCGATCGAGACCAGCAGCTCGCCGAGGAAGAAGTAGCTGCCTGCGCGAGGATGATCAAGAGGCTGTTCTTGCCCCGCCACCCCAGTCCTGCGCGCTCGGTCCCAGTAGCGCTCCATGATGGGCGCTGGTCGGAGAAGGCACGCCCCTCGACCTCGAGCCCCTAGCCCCTCACGCATGTAGTGGAGCAGCTGGTCGAGGCGCTTCTTGACGACCTTGTGGTAGTCGCGGCCGTAGGCGTAGTGAGGCGAGATTGGGGTGCCTCGGGATCCTGCTTGCGCTCGGGGTAATAGTTCATGGCGACCATGATCGGCGAGCGTGTCCCAGGTAGGAGGAGGCGGGGTCGGCCCGCAGCTCTCGGTTGCGCTGCAGGTACTCCATGGTGCCGTGGTGCCCCTCGTCGATCCACTGGTCGTAGGCCGCAAGGATCTCCTCGGGGACGGCCTCGGCTCGGGCGATGCCACAGGCTGCGAAGCCCAGGCGCCGAGCCTCCTGCTTGATCGCGTCGGCCAGCGCTTGGGCTGAGGAGAGTTCCCTATCCTCGCCGTATGCTGATGGAGGCGAGTCGGGCACTACTTGTTGTGGAAGACCCAGGAGGAGCTGTAGGCACGGTGTGCCTTCACCAGCTTATTGAGGTAGTTGTAGGCTGCAGCTGCATCGTCGAAGGAGGCCGCGGCTGGGCGAAGCGTAGCGCTGTGACGTGAGCGCAGGGCGACGATGGCCTCGGGCTCCCTCGATCTGGTGGCGTGCCTCCTCGTAGTAGCTCAGTAGACGCTCCTCGCTGCGCTCGGTAGCGATGACTACATAGTAGCGTCCATCGCCGGAGCTCCCCCAGCGGAGTCCACTGTCGGCAGGTGCGGCATATGCCTCTACCTTGGGTTGCGGCACGAGGCTGCTGTGTCCCCAGAGGCTCTGTGCAGCTTCGGGCGTCGGGGTGAAGCCTGCCTGGGAAGTATTGCTCCGTCACGGGGGCTCTGCTGCCAGGGATGAGGCTCAGGATGAGGATGATGATGGAGGCAGCGTAGGCAGCAGCGCGCGCAGGAATGCGCAGCTGTATGTAGTCGCGGTTGCGGCGCTCGGCCTCAGGTGCTTCGCTCTGGGCGCTTAGAGGCTCGGCGCTCCCGGCTGCCATCTCCTGCTGGAGTAGGGGAGGGAGAGCGGACTGAGCCCACTAGGGAGATGCCCTGCAGGGCTTGGAGCTGCTGTAGGGGACGAGATTGATCTTGCCCGCTCCCGTCAGCTCGAGGGGTGCCGAGTAGGGGCAGCTGATACGCCCGCGCTGTATGAGGATGTGCCGCAGCTGCTTGACCTCCTCCTCGAGGATAAGGCGCGCGCGGCTCAGCGAGATCGGAGGAGCCGCATGGCGTGCCTCCAGCAGCCCATCGCTGCTGCAGCTCCTGGCTGAAGTGGAGCTCGGCGCTCGGCGGATAGGCTAGGTGCTGCTCGTGCTGGTAGCTGGCGGGGAGTGCCTGCGGATGAAGCCCCCGAGCTGCGGCACTACGACATCGCTATGCCGAAGGAGGAGGTGGGATATTTGCTCTGCTAAGCGATTGTTCATAAATCGGAGACCCTAGTGCTCATAGAGTAGGGCTAGGATAGTGCAAAGATACGGCTTTTCTCGCTCCAGTCTCGTGCTGCTGGATGCGTCGGCGCCTAGCTGGGATCTTCGTCCCCTTGCCTGTTGCGCTCGGCTCCCCCTTTGGAGGTCGAACTTAGGGATATCCCTCATCGCGCTGAGAGATGTCAGTTACGGCGCTCAGGGCGTCAGTCAGCCTCGTGATGGATATCTGTCAGGTGTAGTCTGAGAGAGGCGGTACGAAGGGCGTAGGCGAGACCTACTCGAGGTGTGAGGGGCTTTGGCTTAGGTCGAGCTGCGGTGGGGCTTCGCTTGTGGGGAGATGCCTTGTCGGGGCTCGTCCTACGGGGGGCGTGTGGAATGCGCTAGGGGAAGTAGCTCGGGGGCAGCGAGCTACGACGCTTTTACTTACTATTTTGTATCTATAGCAGTCCTTGAGCTAAGGGGCTGCCTTGCTGTTGATATATCAGCTGTAGATGCAGGACTTAGAGATACGGGGAGCGCGCGTGCACAACCTCAAGAACATAGATGCCCATATTCCCCGCTATTCGCTCACGGTATTCACCGGGCTGAGCGGTAGTGGCAAGTCGTCCCTCGCCTTCGATACGATCTATGCCGAGGGCCAGCGTCGCTACATAGAGACCTTTAGCTCCCTATGCCCGCGGCTTCCTCGGCGGCGGTATGGGAGCGCCCGACGTGGAGCAGATCGATGGCCTCGGGCCCGTGATCTCCATCGAGCAGAAGACGACGAACCGCAACCCTCGCTCCACGGTCGGTACCGTGACGGAGATCTACGACTTCTTCCGTCTGCTCTACGCCCGTGCTGGTGAGGCACGCTCCTACCTCACGGGGCGTCCTATGGTACGCTATACCGAGGCAGATCCTAGAGCTGCTCTTGGAGCGCTACGAGGGCAAGCGTGTGCTTCTGCTGGCCCCCGTGGTCAAGCAGCGTAAGGGGAGCACTATAAGGGAGCTCTTCGAGCAGCTGCGCAAGAAGAGCTACCTTACGGTACGCGTCGATGGTGAGCTGCGTGAGCTGACCTACGGGATGAAGCTCGACCGCTACAAGATCCATAGTGTAGAGGTGCAGACCGACAAGCTGACCATCTCGGCCAAGAATAAGGACCGCCTGCTGGCTGGCCTGAGGGCTGACGCTGCGCGAGGGGATGGCGTGATGATGGTGCAGGAGCTCGAGCATAATACCATCGCCTACTACAGCCGTCATCTGATGGATCCCGAGACGGGCTATCCTACAGCGAACCCGCGCCGCACAACTTCTCGCTTCAATTCGCCCAACGGAGCTTGCCCCCGCTGCAAGGGGATGGGGGAGATCCGCGTCATAGACCCTGCCAGCATCATCCCCGACCCGAGCAAGAGTATCTACCAGGGCGGGATCATCCCGCTAGGCAAATACAAGCGCAACCTAGTCTTTGCCCAGATCGAGGCGCTGTGTGAGCGCTACGGAAGCTTAGCCTCAAGACACCGATCAAGAGCCTACCCGAGGATCTCCTCATGGAGATCCTAGAGGGGAGCTCGGAGCCTATCACGCTGGCCGACGAGCGTATGCCCGAGCTGAAGGGCATCCCCCTGAGCTACGATGGTCTCGGTGCCTACCTGATGGAGTCAGGTCGAGGAGGTCGAGAGCAGTCGGGAGGCAGGCGCTGGATGAGCCAGTTCACCAAGGGCGAGGTCTGCCCCGAGTGTCACGGCGGGCGACTGAATCAGGAGGCCTTACATTGTATATAGGGGACAAGAACCTCGGCGAGGTAGGGATGATGGGCTGACGCAGCTCACGGCCTGGATCGACGAGGTGAGTGACGCAGCTCTCAGGTCCCAGCGACAGATCGCCACTGAGGGTGCTCAAGGAGATACGCACGCGTCTCTCCTTCCTCCTCGATGTCCGGGCTGGGTTACCTCTCCATGAACCGCGTGTCCTCCACCCTCTCGGGCGGTGAGAGCCAGCGCATACGTCTGGCCACTCAGATAGGGACGCAGCTCGTCGAGGTGCTCTACGTCCTCGACGAGGCCCAGCATCGGCCTGCACCAGCGGGACAGCCTACGCCTCATCCATTCGCTGCAGAAGCTGCGCGACCTCCGGCAGCACGGTCATCGTCGTAGAGCACGATAAGGATATGATGCTCGAGGCCGACCATATATCGACATGGGACCCGCGCGGGACACCTCGGCGGCGAGGTCGTATTCATGGGCAGCCCTGCTGACATGATGAAGACCGAGACAGCTCACGGCTACGCTACTTTGCGTGAGAGAAGAGGTCGACGTCGAGCAGCACAAGCCGATCAGCTCCGAGGGACTGCTCCTCAAAGGGCGCACGGGAACAATCTCAAGAGCATCGACGTCTCCTTCCCCTCGGTAACCTCATCTGTGTGGCTGGGGTCTCAGGGCAGCGGCAGAGTACGCTCATCAATGACACCCTATATCCCATTCTCAGCCAGCGCCTCTACGGATCGCTGCAGGAGCCCCTCGCCTATGACTCCACTAGAGGGCTGGAGCTCGTCGATAAGGTCGTGGCGGTGGATCAAGCGCCGATAGGACGCACGCCGCGCAGTAATCCCGCCACCTATACGGGCGTCTTCACCGACATCCGCAACCTCTTCGTAGGGCTCCCCGAGGTAAGATGCGCGGCTGCAAGCCCTGGGCGCTTCTCCTTCAATGTATCGGGCGGGCGCTGCGAGACCTGCTCGGGAACGGCTACAAGACCATAGCGATGAACTTCCTCCCCGACGTCTAGCCCCCTGCGGGGTCTGCCACGGACGCCGCTACATGGAGAGAGACGCTCGAGGTGCGCTTCAAGGGGGAGTCCATCGCCGACGTCCTCGATATGACGATCAATGCCGCCGTGGAGTTCTTCGCCCACGTGCCTCCCATCCTCAAGAAGCTCCAGGTGCTGCAGGAGGTAGGCCTAGGCTATATCAGCTGGGACAGTCCTCCACGACCCTCTCGGGCGGGAGGCCCAGCGTATCAAGCTCGCCTCTGAGCTCTCCAAGCGCGATACAGGGCGTACCGTCTATATCTAAACGAGCCAACCACAGGCCTGCACTTCGAGGACATCCGCGTCCTGCTCGGTATCCTGCGCCGCCTCGTGGATCGCGGGAATACGGTCATCGTCATCGAGCATAATCTCGACGTGCTGAGGAGTGCGGACTACATCATCGAGATCGGTCCCGACGGGGGACGGAGTGGGGGAGAGCTCGTCTTCGCAGGGGACCCGAGGAGCTCATCAAGCGCAGGACAGCCCCACCGCGCCCTACCTCAAGGAGGAGATGAAGCGCCCCAAGAAGGCCAAGTAGGACTACATCACACAAGAAGAACACGCCTTATGAAACTAGGGAATCGCCTCTCCAACAAGATCTGCCCCGATGATATGACCATCGAGGGTGGCAGGTAGCCCTACGCCGCGAGACGGCGCAGCTGAGCAACTTCAAGGTCGAGCACCTGGATCGCAACCGCATCTGGGGCGACTATCTGGTCTCGGGTGACGGGTCGCTACAAGGGTCGCCTTCCGTGGCGTACAGGTGACCGCAACTTCTGCTCCTGCCTGAACTTCCGTACCAACGAGGCTGGGGACCTGCAAGCACCTCCGAGGGCCGTAGCGCTCTACTTGCAGGACCACGTGCCTGGCTACCCCTGGGCAGGGTTAAGCTACGCCGCCGAATACACCTCTATCTTCGTCAGCTACAAGGGGGGGCGCAGCATCCGTGTACGTATCGGTTCGTCCCATCGAGCAGAGTTCGAGCAGCTCTTCGCAGAGTACTTCGACCGTACGGGGTACTGCCGAGGACGGCCTACTACCAGCTGGATGAGATCTGCCGCAGGCTCGGGGAGATCTCGCCCTCCTTTCGCTGCTCGACGACGTCAGGACTTCGCGCGTGAGTGGTGCACTACGATCAGTGGCGGGTGGAGCTAGACTCAGCCTATCCCGACAAGGCTATCCCCTGGGACAAGCAAGAGCTGAGCAGCCGCTACGCCGCCGTCGAGCAGCTCCTCTATGCCCTCTGCTTCCAGAGTCATGGCTTCCTCGTAGGAGACCACCACGCCTTCTACATGCACCTGGTGGCCCGCCTGGTGGAGGAGATCTATCAGGGGAGGAACACAGGAGCAGGGCTACATCGTCGTCGCCACGGATGCGGATATGATGGCCTGGCAGTCGGTCATGCTGCAGTACAGCGAGTACATCACGCTACCCGTGCAGGTGACGACGCAGGAGCACTTCATCCAGCAGCAGGAGGCCCAGCTGGGGCAGCGCGCGACCTTCGTCTACATCCACGAGGCTGATTGCCTCAAGGGTGGAAGAACCCCCTATCCCTAGCGGTGAAAAGCTCGAGATACACCACCTCTACCTCCACGTGGAGAACCTACAGCACTATACGCCTGTACAGCTGTCCTCCATCCTGCAGCATATCAATCCCTTCCTCATCGGGCCCTTCTACAAGTTTATCCATACCTACCGCCCCTACTTCCCTTGGTGGAGCAAGAGGAGCGCCTGCCCGAAGAGATACGTCCCTTCACCTTCTTCACCACGCGCCTCTTCGTCTCGGCCCCCCAGCTCCCGACCGCGGGAGATATGCCTGCGCCAGCTAGCCGAGTCCCGCTCTCCAGCCAGCAGACCCCTGAGGCCAAGGTGAACCACTTCCTCCGAGGCTGAGCCAGGTGCTCGAAGATCCGCGTGCGACCGAATTGCTACGTGCTCGGCTAGGGGCAGCTCTTGGCTGACGAGGGCCCCCGTACATCACTAGGATGAAGTGCTCAGGACGCTGCCCTTCTGCCACGCCTCCGCGTAAGGGGCCTAAGGATACGGAGCGAGGCAATCGCCTGCAGCCGGAGGATTGAGGGATATCCTTCAGCCTCCCGGCTGATATCCCTCAGACGCTGACTGACGCCCCTCAGCTCGCTGACTGATATCCCCTCAGGAGGCCTCCCCTTGTGCTTTCAAGCTCCATGCAGGCTTCCTTCGCCCTTCGGGCTTCCTAAAAGGGGCTAAAAGTTGCTAGAGGAGGGCTTGGTCCGGACAGCTGGTCGGGATAGATGAGCGAGATACGCCAAAATCTTAGTATCTTTGTGCCAATAAAGGCATCGCTCCGTACTCAGATCAGCCTCCATCCTTAGGAGGAGTAGCGATGCCACGACCAACAGCATATATATGACATACCGTCCCCAGAGGACCTCATCCCTACATTGACCGAAGGGAGCCGAGAGCTGTCCTCCAGATCATCTTAAAACAAGCTTAACAACACCTCAAACATGGCTGAAGACAAAGAGAGCTATCTCGTCCTGATCAACAGCGTACCCCATCGGCCAAGCCCCGAGTGCGCACCCGTCGTATCCCTACAGCCTCGACCGATGGCCTGCAGGCCAGCTCGCATGGGACGACGCCCTCACGCCGTCGCCGTGTGTACATCGCTCGGACGACCTAGGCCGACACGCCACGACCAGCACACCGCCCCGCCCTTCCCTATCCCTCGAATCGCGGCTCGAGCGATGCGCAGAAGCGTGCTGGCGAGCAGCGCTCGCGCTACGACGAGCGCTACCGGGCCGAGACGTACCAGTGGCAACTACAGCTATAACTATAATCGCAGTGAGCGCCCTCAGCGCCCGCCCCCATGGCGCAGGCCCACGTCAGGCGGTAGAAGAAGGCCAAGAATGCGCCTAAGGGTGAGAAGCAGCGCCCCTTCACCCGCCCGTACCCGTCAAGTATGCCGAGGCCGTAGATCCCGCACAGGGATCTGCGCCTCCAATAAGTTCCTCGCCAACGCTGGGGTCTGCTCGCGCCGTGAGGCTGACCAGCTCATCCTCGCAGGGAGATCACGGTCAGCGGGCAGGTCGTCACCGAGCTGGGCTCGCGTGTCACGCGCCTGGACGATGTCCGCTACAAAGGGTGAGCCCGTATCCACGCAGAGCAAGGTCTATATCCTCCTGAATAAGCCCTAAGAACTGCGTCACCACCTCCGACGACCCCGAGTGCCGCCAGACGGTCATGGACCTCGTCAAGGGCGCTTGTGAGGAGCAGTATCTATCCCGTAGGCCGTCTCGACCGTAATACGACGGGGTTATCCTGATCACCAATGACGGTGATCTCTCGTCCAAGCTGACGCACCCCTCCTTCATGAAGAAGAAGATCTACCACGTCTGAGCGGCAAGCCTGTATCCATCGAGGACATGCAGCGTATCGCTGGGGAATCGAGCTCGAGGATGGCGAGATCCACGCAGACGCGCTGAGCTACGTCAAGGAGGATGATCTCAGCCAGGTCGGGATGAGAGATCCACTCGGTCGCAACCGTATCGTGCGTCGTATCTTCGAGCATCTGGGCTACCACGTGCACAAAGCTGGACCGCGTCTACTTCGCTGGTCTGACGAAGAAGAACCTCCCACGAGGACGCTGGCGCTACCTGACCGAGCAGGAGGTCAACAACCTGCGTATGGGCGCCTTCAGAATGGCAATCTACATACCTCGCCATAGCCATGAAACGTACTAAAATCATCGATCTCCTGCGCGGCGAGCTCGTCGAGCAGCAGTCCTCGTCAAGGGCTGGGTGCGTACGCGCCGTGGTAACAAGGCCGTTAACTTCGTTGCCCTCAATGACGGATCGATCATCCACAACCTGCAGATCGTCCTTGATCTGAACAAGTTCGCCCCCGAGGAGCTCACGCAGATCACCACGGGTGCCAGCCTCAGTGTCGTCGGTACTCTGGTCGCCTCACAGGGGCAGGGGCAGACAGTAGAGGCTTCAGGCAGAGCACGTCAGAGGTGCTCGGTGCAGCCGACCCCGACCTATCCGCTGCAGAAGAGGGCATAGTCTCGAGTTCCTCCGCGAGGATCGCGCACCTGCGTCCGCGTACCAACTACCTTCGGGGCGATCTACCGTATGCGCCACCACATGGCTGTGGCCATCCATAGCTTCTTCCACGAGCGTGGCTTCTTCTACGTCCACACGCCGCTCATCACCGCCAGTGATGCCGAGGGGGCTGGGCAGATGTTCCAGGTCACGACACTGGACCTAGAGAATCTCCCCCGTACCGAGGAGGGCGCTGTAGACTATAGAAGACTTCTTCGCTCGCCCTCCTCGCTCACCGTCTCGGGTCAGCTCGAGGGGAGATGGCGGCTGGCGCTCAGGGCAATCTATACCTTCGGCCCTACCTTCGCGCTGAGAACTCCAATACGCCTCGTCACCTGGCAGAGTTCTGGATGATCGAGCCCGAGGTCGCCTTCCTTGAGATCGAGGAGATATGGACCTGGCGGAGGACTTCATCAAGTACTGCGTGCAGTGGGCTCTGGATCACTGCATGGAGGATCTGACCTTCCTCTCCGAGCACTACGACAAGGAGCTCATCGAGCGTCTGCGCTTCGTCCTGGCACAGCCCTTCGGCGCATGACCTATACCGAGGGTATAGAGATCCTCGAGGCAGCAGTAGCCGCTGGGCGCAAGATTCGAGTTCCCCATCTACTGGGGCGCAGATATGGCCAGCGAACATGAGCGCTATCTCGTCGAGGAGCACTTCCAGCGCCCCGTCATCGTCACCGACTACCCCAAGGAGATCAAGAGCTTCTACGCGAAGCTCAACGAGAATATTAAGACAGTGCGCGGTATGGACGTACTCTTCCCCAAGATCAGGGAGATCATCGGCGGATCGGAGCGTGAGGCTGACTACGACAAGCTGCTCCAGCGCGCTCAGGGAGGTCAGTGTGCCGAGAAAAGGACATCTGGTGGTACCTCGACTCTCGCCGCTATGGCACGGCACTCGAGGCTTCGGCCTGGAAAGCTGAGCGTCTGCTGCTCTTCGTCACGGGTACTGGCTAATATCCGCGACGTCATCACCCCACGTACGCCACGTAGCGCAGGTTCCTGGTGACTCAGGGGCCTTCGTCTGAGGGTTCCTAGATATGGGACGCGTGCGGTAAACCTCGAGCTTTGCCGCACGCTCTTCTATCGGCTCTTGATGACGGAGGCTGTAGGGAGGGAGAGGACTCGAGGGCGATTTAGCGTAGCCTCCTTCCCGTCTTTTGCCGCTAGGTAGAGGCAAAGGGATGCACGGACGCTCGTTTGGCTCTCGGCTGGGGAGAGGCCTTCGGGGATATCAGTCATGGGGCTGACTGCCGTCGGTGGCGAGGCGTGAGGGACGTCCGTCAGGAGGCTGAGGATATCCCTCGTGGAGCTAACTACAGGCATAGCCTTGGTTTCCTTGCTCGCTGTCAAGGGAGAGGAGGCTAGGAGGCTGGCACTGGGGCTTCGTCGAGGATCGTTTGGTCTGCTTGAACGGGAGGAGGCTGTGGGAGGGAGCTGATGCTGTTGGGGCAAAGAGGCGTGGCTGAGGGCATCAGGGCGCTCTCTTTTCGTGGTTGCGAGATATTGCTATATTTGCTCTACTCGAGGTATATAAGCAGATCACATTTACCTAACTCATAACCCCATTACGAACATGAACATTCCTCAAGAACTACGCTACACCAAGGAGCACGAATGGGCTCGCCTCGAGGGCGATGTCGTCTATGTCGGGATCACGGACTACGCTCAGGGCGAGCTCGGTGAGATCGTCTTCGTCGATGTAGACACGGAGGGCGATAGCCTAGAGAGCCGAAGAGTCTTTGGCACGATCAGAAGCCGTGAAGACCGTCTCCGACCTCATGCTGCCCATCGAGGGGAGATCGCGAGCTCAATCCCGAGCTAGAGGTCCGAGCTCGTCAATAGCGACCCCTATGGTAGGGTTGGATCGTCAAAGTCAAGCCTGCCAATGTAGAGGACCTCGATGGTCTGCTCTCGGCCGATGACTACAAGGCTCTGATCGCAGGATGAGCCTAAAGCCACAGGTCAGCATCATCATGGGGAGCACCTCGGACCTCCCCGTCATGGAGAAGGCTGCAGCACGCCTGGATGCCCTTGGCGTACCCTTCGAGATCCTTGCCCTCTCGGCGCACCGTACGCCTCGCGAGGTAGAGGCCTTTGCCTCCAGTGCCCATGAGCGCGGGATCAAGGTGATCATCGGTGCCGCTGGCATGGCGGCGCACCTCTGTGGAGTCATCGCCTCGATGACCTCGGTACCCGTCATCGGCGTGCCCTATCAAGGCTAGCCTCGAGGGTGTCGATGCACTCTACTCCATCGTGCAGATGCCTCCAGGCATCCCCGTCGCGACTGTCGGGATCAATGCCGCAGAGAATGCGGCGCTCCTGGCCGTGCAGATGATGGCTACGGGTGACCCCGAGCTCTACCAGCGCCTTGAGGAATACAAGGCTTCACTCAAGGATAAGGTCGTCAAGGCCAACGCCGAGCTCGCTTTGAGCTCAAGTACCGCTATGAGACGAACTAATCCTCCCAGCACGCTGTTGTAAACCCAGGTGCAGCTCATCGTGTGCTGCGCTTGGGTTTACTACGTTCATAAGCAATATGACAGACCAACATAGCTCCTCGCTCCTCTCTGAGGCCTGCCACTACGCTGCCGTCGATCGGTAGCCGTATCTATGGGTACGAGCGCCGCTGAGGGCGAGACTATCCCGTACGTGTCCAGTCTATGGCCACGACCTCTACCCTAGATACGGAGGCCTCCGTAGCTCAGGCCAAGCGCATCATCGGTGCGGGCGCAGAGTACCTGCGCTACACGGCGCAGGACAAACGTGTCGCCCTGAGCCTTGGCCCTATACACGCTGCGCTGCGTGCTGGGGATCACGACGCCGCTGGTGGCGGACATTCACTTCAATCCACGGCGCGATACCGCACTGGGTATGTAGAAGGTACGTGTCAGCGGGGAACTATGTTGATACGAAAGGCGTGAAGGAATGGACTGAGGAGGTCTTTGCCTCTATGCACGCCCGTGTAGAGGGAGCGCTTCGGTAGCTGTCGAGCGAGCTAAGGAACTGCGACGTGCGATACGTATCGGGGTCAATCACGGTTCGCTCTCCAGGCGATATGGTCATGCTCTACGAGGGACACCCGAGGGGATGGGTGCAGAGCTGCCTCAGTACCTCGACGTCTGCCGCGCGCACGACTTTCACGACATCGTCATCTCGATGAAGGCTCCACACTCGTCATGACGGCTGCCGCGCGTCTGCTGGTGCAGCGCCTCGATGAGCTGGGCTACCCTGCCTATCCGCTGCACCTCGGGTGACTGAGGGCGAGGTGAGGGGCGAGACGGTCGTATCAAGAGCGCCGTGGGCATGGGCTCGCTCCTGGCCGATGGCATAGGCGATACGATACGCGTCTCCCTCAGCGAGGAGCCCGAGTGCGAGATCCCCGTGGCGCGTGCCTTGGTCGACTATATCAGTGCCCGTGCCGAGCTCCCTGCGCCCTCCTATAGCTTGTCTTGGGCTGAGTACCGCACCTTGGCCCGTGATGCACGCCGTGAGTCCGTGCCATAGGCCGCCTAGTCGGTGGAGCTAATCTCCCCATCGTCCTCTCGGAGCTGGGGACTGAGGCCTTCGCCGAGCTCCGTCCCGATGTGCTGCGCTCAGGCGAGCGGCTCCTGCTCCCAGGCGGTACGCCCGCTAGGTGGGGGGTACGTGTCTCACGCAGGCTCCGAGGCAGGGGACTGAGGCTCGATGCGACGCTCCTGAGCAGATCAGCAGGATGTAGAGGCGCTTGTCCTACTACGCACGCACGAGTCTAATCCGTCGCTGAGTGGCGCTGGGGCTTCTTCCAGCTACGCCGCGAGCAGGCGTCGAGGCCCTATCATCCTATGCCGCCACCTATGATGTGGCTGGGCTGGACGCCTTCAGACTCTACGCCCGCCGCCGACTGCGGGGCATCCTTCTCGATGGCTGGGCCAATGGTCTCTGCTCTCGGCCGAAGGGATTGCCCCGATGAGCTCGTCAAGACGCAGCTCAGCATCCTGCAGAGCGACACGCCTGAGGATGAGCAAGACGGGTTCATCAGTTGCCCTGGCTGCGGCCGCACGCTCTACAACCTACACGGCATCCATCGCAGAGATCAAGGCTGCCACCTCGCACCTCAAGGGCTCAAGATCGGCATCACGGGCTGTACGTCAATGGCAGGGAGATGGCGGACTGGACTACAGCTATGTCGGTGCCGCGGCAAGATCGACCTTTACAAGGGGCAGGGGTGCATCCAGAAGGGGGTCCCACAGGCGCAGGCCGTGGAGCACCTCATCAAGCTCATCAAGGACGGTGGGGACTGGAAGGACCCCGAGTAAAGCGCTACAGATATGCTAGAGGTCAAGATAGTCAACCGCTCGTGCCATGCTCTACCCACCTACGCCACCGTAGGGGGCTGCTGGGATGGATCTCAGGGCACAGCTAGAGGCCCCCATCACCTTGGCTCCGCTCGGGCGTGTGCTCGTGCCGACAGGACTCTTCATCGAATTGCCTCAGGGCTACGAGGCGCAGGTGCGTCCCCGTAGTGGGCTGGCGATCAAGCACGGGCTTACTATCCTGAATAGCCCGGGGACGATAGACGCGGACTACCGCGGCGAGATCAAGGTCGCGCTGGTCAACCTCTCTGCCGAGCCCTTCGAGATACAGGACGGGGAGCGCATCGCACAGCTCGTTGTCGCGTCATGAGGAGGTCCACACTGGCAGCCCGTTGGGGAGCTCGAGAGACCAGGCGAGGCTGCAGGCAGCTTCAGCATACTGCGGGTGAGTACTCCGTTCTCTCATCTGAAGCTAGGGGATACCTAGCTGCTAGCTTATCCTTAGCTCGGCTAAGGGACGGGCGAAGGTCATTAGTGTCTACATATATTATAGAGTAGGATAGGGCAGGCATGCGCTACTGGCAAGTAAATAAGCACGTGCTGCGAGTGCTGAGGGTGGTCGTGAGGATCGCACTCGGGCTTTTCCTATGCCTCTACGTCCTGCCCTTATTGCTCTTCCGCATCCCTGCGGTACAGCGTAGTGTGGCTGGTCGGGTGAGTAAGGGCTGACAGAAGCTCTTCGACGCGCCGTGAGCCTGGCACGCGTCAGTCTCCTGCGCTGGACAGACCTCGAAGCTGCACCGGTGCTGGTGCGCGATAGCCTCGACAAACCTATGCTCACGGCTAGCCGACTCGTAGGGGATTGGTCTCCTAGATCTCATCACAGACCAAGAGGTACGGATCACCTCGGCTCGCCTCTTCTCGGCGCACCTAGCGCTAGTGCGGGATCCTCGTACGGGGCGGCTGAACATCCAGCACGTGATCGACCACCTAGCACGTCCCAAGAAGGATAGCTCCTCGATCCCCGTCGACATCAACAACATCATCATCCGCGATATGCGTGCGCTCGAGGAGGAGGGACGGCAGCGACTTCGCCTGGATCGTATCTCTACGCGCATCCGACGCCTGCGCTTCGCTCCGCAGTACGTGGGTGGGGCGCTCGATGAGCTCTCCTTTACCTCGAGCCTCGGCAGCGGGGTCACCGACCTTACCGGGCAGGTCCGAGCTACGCCGGCAGCAGCTCACGCTGCTGCAGATCTCAACTCGCCTTGCAGGCCAGCTCTCGATCTCCTTCAGCGACCTTACTAGCGTGGGCTACCTATGGTACAGGCCCTGCCTTGGGTAACTCAGCCTGTCCCTTACGGATCTCGCCTTCTCGCTCCCTGCTTGGCGTGGGCGTAGCGAGCGCTGCAGCTCTCAGCCCGGCTATCAGCAGGAGCCTAGGGGCGGGGTGTCGGGCAGCTCAGTGCAGAGCTCACCCAGGACAGCTGGCTCTAGGCAGAGCTTCCAGCTCTCATGGGACGCAGCGCGCACCTCCAGCAGCTGACGCTCAAGACCCCGACACTGCAGCTCCGTAGCTCACTCCTCGCACTCATGCACGCCCGCTCCTCAGGGCGCGCAGGCTCTCCCGAGGAACTCATCACGCGCCTCGGCAACCTCCGCTATCAGGGCGAGCTGAGCTATGCCCCCTCCCAAGCGCTCAAGGGGACGGGGCAGCTAGCCTCAGATCAAGGCCGCCTGAGGTACGAGCTCGCGAGCGGCGGTACTGCAAGGGCAGCAGGCGCGGAGCGCGTCACGGAGGCTTCGTCCATGCGGAGCTGTTTGACCTCAGGGCGCTCCTCGGGCTCAGAGCAGGGCTCGGGTCGCTGGCAGGCCAGGTGACGCTTGATGCCAAGCACGAGGGGCAAGGGTTAGAAGGGCTGGAGTCTAGAGATGCGCTCGCGACGCTGCGTGACCTGGACTTCCCGTGGCTATCGGTATCCAGGGCGTGCAGCTCAGCCTACAGCCACAGCAGGGGCAGCGCCATCTCGTAGACCTAAGGCTGGATGATCCCAATGCCGACCTGCACCTCGAGGGCTCGGCTCGGCTCAATGCTGAGGGGCTGCGTGCCCTGGAGGGCACGCCTAGACCTCCAACACGTGCGGGCTGACCAGCTGCACCTGCTCCCGAATCTTCATGAGGACCTAAGCCTGCAGGCCTCCGTCTCGCTTCAGACTGCATCGACCTAGATCGGCTGCAGGGCATATAGCCTAGAGGGCTCCAGCTCCAGAGAGCACAGGCCTCAAGCAGCTTGATGAGCTGCGCCTACGCCTGCATGGGAGCCCCAGGCGTGGCCGCCTGCTGCGCTTGACTTCCCTTATCTCAGTGGAACTGACGGGGAACTATGCCCTTGCCTCCCTGCTCCCCGACGCGCAGCAGACGCTGAGCCACCACCTCCCCTCTCTCTTCCCGCCCAATCCTCTATGGGCTCGCCGAGCAGCCCAGGCGAGCTATGAGCTGCGCCTAGAGCTGAAGCAGATCCCACAGGTATGGGCCGAATACTCACCTCCCCTTGGCCTAGATCCCAGGGCACGCCTCTGGGCGACACTCGAGGGCGACGCGCGGCGCATCGAGTGCCATGCCAGCTTCCCGCAGCTGCGCCTGCAGGGGCGAATCAGCTGCGCTCGGCTGAAACTGAGACTTTGACGGCGAGACGCTGGGCTAAGCTCCCGATCTAGGCTTGCTAAAGATTTGCCCTCCTCAAGGGCTCCTGCTCCGTAGCCAGCTCAGTCAGGATGGTGTCTATACTCAGCTCAACCTCAGGAGGATGACAGGGGCGTCTCGAATGGCACGCTGGGACTGGCGGCACGCTTCCTCCATGCCCAGGCATCACCTCAGGATACAGCTGAGGCTGAGACTCCTCGCGGCTGCGTGTCCATAGCGAGGCCTGGCGTATTGCCCCCAGCTACACTGCGCTGGCAGCCAGGCTTACTCTCCGTCGATGGGCGGCCTCGGTGCGGACCGCCGCGTCAGCGTCTCAGGACGCCTCAGCGGGCGATGCTGGGGACCGCCTCTCGGCGTAGCCCTGCAGCGGATCAACCTGCTCTATATCCTCGAGTCAGTCAGGGTAGAGCTGATATGCTGGATGCCGACCTGACGGGCACAGGCACAGCCAGCCTGCGTGCTGGCGTCGTCTCGGCCTCGGCAGATGTCTCCGGCTCTCCTCCTTCCACGTGAGGGCGTGGATGTGGGCGCGCTTCGAGCAGCGCTGCTACGCTAATAGCTCCGAGGGCCTCATCCGCCTCGACGGTGAGGTGCAGCAGCCTGAGGTGGGCCTCTCTGCTGTCGCAGGCTATATCCGTCCTGCGGGAGGCGGGCGATTGACCTCAGCAGCTTCGATGCTGCAGCGCCTACGCACGGACTTCATCGCTAAGTTCATGGATGCACTCTTCGACGAAGTCCGGACGCGAGCTACTGGGAGAGATGCGCCCTTTTCGGTCCGCTTCGGGGAAGGGGTGACCGTCGAGGCCTTGCCGACGTGACGGAGAAGTGTCGGGATTGCGCCTACTGACCCACGCTACCTCTTCGAGGGGCCGCTGCGCTTTACTCCGAGTATCCTCTTGACAAGATCCCCGTCCGAGACGACGAGCATGCAGAGCGCCTGGATGGCAGCATCCGCCACCGCTTCTTTGATGACTTCGACCTCGGCCTGCGCCGATGGGCTGGACCGTATGGAAGGTGCTGCAGACGCAGAGCAACGAAACCTGCCCTTCTTCGGGACGGCCTATGAGCTCGCGGGCTATGTTGAGAGAAACTCCCCCGCCTGCAGCTGGGCGTCGAGATGACGGCACAGCAGACCGGATGTAACGCTGGACTTCAATCAGACGGATGTGCGCGCAGAGGCCGCCTCGCCTTCAAGCCCCTGCGTCGCTCCGAGGCAGGATAGCCTCCACATATCTGCTGCGCCGAGGAGGCTCAGGGGACGGAGCTCAATACGCGAGATGAGCCTACGTGTGACGCCTGCTGCTCAGCTGGCGCTTCGCCTAAGGTTCGGGTGAGATCCCCAATGAGAGGTGAAGGCGCGCTGCGAGGGCCTTGACGATCGACGTCCGCACGTCGGTTCGCGCCCAGACCTACGGCTCACTGCTGCGCGTGTCAGGGGCTCCTATGTCTTCAACTTCGAGCAGCTCACCACGCACGCCGCTTCATCCTGCGCGGTGAGTTCGCTGCAGACTTCCGTGGTGATCCTATGGCAGCGGAGATTGACCTCAAGGCCAGCTACGGCCTCGCGGCGAGCATCTCGGCCTGAGACGCCACGCTGGCTGCAGAGGCGTGGAGCGCAATACCGTCAGTGAGACTGTATCCTGCAGCTGGGTGGTGTGATCACGCGGCCCAGTACGTCAACCTCCGGACTTGAGAGCTGCCAGGAGGCTGGGCCGAGATCGAGCGCCGCCTGCAGTCGCTGATCAATACCCGCGATGAAGCGCCATCGACAGGTGCTCTACCTGGTGACGCTCAAGGAAGTTCTACACGCCCTGGACACGTCAGACGACCACGACCTCTCGGTGTCTGATGGCTGGGCCTCGCTTCAGCCTCCTCGACGATCTCGGAGCAGCCCGAGCAACCTCCTGGGCAGCCTGTCGCGAAGGACATCCAGTTCCGGTACCAATATCCGCACAGCGAGCAATACCGCCTTCGAGGATGCGGACGTCGAGGCTGCGGTTCTCGGGGAGCCTGGTTCCAATAACCGCCTGCTCTATCAGTGGCAGCGTGGGCTACCACAGCAATCCCTTCCTCCAGAAGTACATCGAGGGAGTTCGACCTTGAGTATAAGCTCAGCGGGGGACTCCGCTTGAAGGGATACAACCACTACAACCAATGTGTACCAGTACCTCCGTCAGTCACTGACGGCGGCAGCAGAGATAGGCGTCATGTTCCAGCGGCGCTTTGACTCCTTCTCGAGGCTACTGTCGCGTAAAGCAGAGAAAAACGCACATTTGTGCCAAAGACAACCATCACATTAAGTGCAAAGTATTATGAGCTACCTAACACCAAGACAGGCTTGCCATCGTAGAGCGCTGCACTGGTATGATCGGGTCGAGACATGGCACAGACGCTGCTGCCATGATGGCTCTGACGCCTAACATCTGTCTCTATGACCCCTTCCCACGGGACTCAGTGTCGCCCGAAATCCGCCACTGCGACTGAGAGGCTGAACCTTACCTTTACCTCTGATATCAGAGGCTCTCACCGGGGCTAAGTACGTAGTATCCTCGGGTGGCGCGCTCCTCGTAAGGACAGCATGACCCGCGGATCTGCTCAGGGAACGCTGAGATCGCAGCCCAGCTGGGTAAGGACATCAGCTTGACTTGCGATGTCCGCCACGTAGTCATTATCTTCAACCCCGCTGACATCACGGGGCTCCGTCACCTCATCCACTCCGGGCTGCGTCCCGAGCAGGTCACGACCCTCGCTGCCCTCGACTCTACGCGTCTGCAGAGCGAGGCTCGCCAAGACACTTCGGCGTAGCACAGGCGAAGTCGTGAGGGCTCATGCGAGTGGCCATGGTGAGGCTATGGCTGTCTTCTCGAGCGGCGCTACTGTCGCTGGCAAGCCGCTTTCCTCGCTTATCGGTACCGAGAGCGCTCCCCGGGGCTACCTGTAGGCTGAATAAAGACGTGTCACCAAGGGCGGTGCCAGCATCATCAAGCTCCGTGGTCGCTCCTCCTTCAGAGCCCTGCCTACGTCTCTATCGAGATGATCCGCGCTGCTATGGGTGGTGCTCCCTTCACGTTGGCACTTCTGGCTGCTATGTCAATATCGACAGTATGGACCATGTCGTCATGGGCATGGGGCGGTGATTGACAAGGATGGTGTACCTACAGCCACGAGCTCAAGGGGCGAAAGCCGAGAGCTGCCCTCAAGAAGAGCTACGAGCATCTGGTGAAGGAATGCGCGACGGGAGTCATCGGCATGGCGTTATCCCTGCTGGCTGATTGGAGCAAGGTTAACCCCAATCTCTAGGCCGCGCTAGGACGATCTCGTCCACGACGCTTTGAGCTATCCTCCCAGTTGCCTTAGGGCGCTGCAGGGTAGGGGCTTTGCCACTATCTGCTCTTGGACAAGGTTAGCCGCTTGCGGTCTATGGCGACTAGCCTTGTGCACTCGCTACGAGGCTGTAGGGCAGAAGTAGGTGCAGCAGCCTTAGGGAGCCGCGTCAGGCGGAAGCGGCCAGACTGCTGTGCTTTTGGCTTGGAGTGATGCTGACGTCCTTGCTGCAGCGCTACGCGGTGGCAGAGGGGCTCGTGAGGGATATCGGTCACGAGGGCTGGAGTGCCGTGCGTGGGGAGCGTGAGGATATCCTCAGCACGCTGATGGGTATCCTCGCGGAGCCCTAGAGGTAGAGCGGTCCGCTCACTGCAGCCTTTTCTGCCGCCAGCTGGGGTCTTGGCCTAAGAGCTGTATCTTTTGCAGCACGATAGATCACACAGAATAGTGCAGACGTGATGGATAGCGGAATACCAGTCCGAGTATCGAGGCTAAGGTTGCTTCAGCAGCTGACAGACTGCAGCTCGGGAGAGAGACTATGGCAGTGTTCGCCTCCTAGAGACCGATTGCCTGGGCAGGATCGCCCAGTCTCTTGCTCCAGGCTTATTTCGCTGACTCGTGCCGACTTTTGCCCAGTACCCTGCAGTCTCGTCTGGGCTGGGCTGCTTCCTCGGCGTCGCGCTTGCAGTCCTATGGGACAGCGACTGGGAGGAAGTATGGAGCGGCTCTGAGGCAGCTCTACCGATGATACGCGACGCGCGGCTGGGACGAAGCTGGACGAGGTACGTCCTGGAGGGAGGTGCTGGGGTGGAGGCTAGAGGCGGAGGAGGCGAAGGCGCTGACGAGACTTCTTCAAAAGCGCCGTCAGGCTCTGCTATACGACGCGCTGCGCCACGGGCGTATCGAGGCCAGGACACCTGCGGCCTTCCAGCTCTATGGGACCACGGTCTTCGCCCTCTCTACAAACTCAGGGTCTCCGCCGGGCTGCGGATCCTGGGCTATAAGCTGGAGCCGGTGCGGCCTCAGCCTATGGGGCTGCCAGACTAAAGAATCTCTAGTGTGCGCGGACCCCGTGTGGGCTCGCCGAGAGCAGGCGGCATGGGGCTGAAAGCCGATGCTGCAGAGCCACTTTGCTGACAGGCTACTTGCGGCGAATGGATATTCTTCATTACCTTTGCAGCAGAGCCTAAGGGGTATCAAGATCGCGGTAGTAGCTCAGTTGGTAGAAGCATCAGCTTCCCAAGCTGTAGGTCACGAAGTTCGAGCCTCGCCTACCGCTCTGATGGAGGGTACCTCATAACATGAGGTATCCCTGCTGTCACTACACAAGTACAGATTACACGTCTATGCTCGGTTTACCTCTGCTGTTTGCAGCTGGCGAAGGCATCTTCGCTTCAAGCTAGCACCACTGCGAACTCAGCCTCTCTTGCTTCGATCTCGATCAGCTCTACAGAAACTTCCTTACGCTCTTCGTCACGATGGAGTATCGTCGGGGCTATCATCATTCTCTCTCCTGAGAGTCCAGGGCAAGGTGTATAATAATGCCACACGCAGGTGAGTGTCTACTCGGGACTCTACATCCCTGCTGGTCTTCCCTCTTCGTCAGGAGCGCTCCTGCAGTCCTCGGTGCCGATATCTCGACCTTCGGCGTGGCGGGGGATCGTCCTCTTCGTGATGGCTGTGAGATGATCTTCGGGCTCGAGATCTTCAAGAGCGAGGAGGATGGCAATGGCAGCTCCACCTTCGTGCCGCTGGTTTCCTCTCTTTGCAGGCCGCCCTCCTTCACCACGCTCCTCACGCTGCGCTCGGATGGGATGGCAGATGATCAACCCTCGCGCTGAGCATCGTCGTCAATATGATCCTCGTCTACTTAGTCCTCCGCTACGTCTCCATCCTAGACCGTCTGCTCGGGGCTAATGGGGTGTACATCCTGCGCAAGTTCTTCGGGGTCGTGCTCCTGGCCATATCGGTGAAGTTCATCACCAAGAACCTCATAGACGTCATCGCCATGGTGCAGCACGGAGTGGCTGCGCTGGGCGCTCAGTAGCTGATACTACGTATACATCATATATATGAAGCATGGATTCATCAAGGTAGCAGCGGCGGTACCCTTCGTCCGCGTCGCTGACTGCCAGTACAACATAGAGCATATCGAGGCGCAGGTGCGCCAGGCCGACGCTCAGGGGTAGAGATCATGACCTTCCCCGAGCTCTGTATCACGGGCTACACCTGTGGGGACCTCTTCCTCAAGCCCTTCTTGATCCGCCAGGCGCAGGAGTCGCTCCTCGAGCTGGCGCATCGTACGGCGGACACAGAGGTGCTCTTCATCGTCGGGATGCCTATACTCAACGAGTCGCAGCTCTTCAATGCGGCCGTCGCCCTACAGGGTGGGCGCATCCTCGGCGCTATCCCTAAGACCTACCTGCCGAACTATCGCGAGTTCCAGGAGGCACGCTGGTTCTCGCCCGCCAAGGACCTGCAGCTAGCGACCATACAGATGCAGCAGGTGCCCATAGGCCATAATGTCCTCTTCCGCTCGGGTGGGGTAGCCATTGGCATTGGGATCTGCGAGGATATGTGGACGCCTTATACCCCCTGGGACGCGCCTCACGCTCTACGGCGCACAGATCATCTTCAACCTCTCGGCGAGCAATGGGTAGTGGGGAGAATAGCCTATCAGCGTAGCCTCATCAGCGGGCTCCTCTGGAACCTCTGTGGCTTTATGTCTCTACGCCTCCTGCGGCTACGCGAGGCAGCACCGACACCGTGCTACAGGCAGGCCTTCATCGCCGAGGTCCGGTAAGCTGCTGGTGGAGATGCCGCTTCGTCTACGAGGCGCATGATCATCAGTGATGATCGACATCAGCCGTATTGACTACGACCGCATGAGTAGCAATAGCTTCAACGCCTCGGTGGCAGACCACTACGGAGCGCGGGCTACTGACGGAGATCCCCTTCCGTCTGCGCAGCGAGGAGGCCTCACATGACATCGACCGCACGATCGATCAGAACCCCTTCTATCCAGATAATGGAACGCGTGATGAGCGCTGCGAGGACCTTCGACATCAGATCGACGCCTCATTGCAGCGCCTGCGTTATGATTGCCGAGCATGCCGTCCTGGGCATCGGGCGGACTAGAACTCTACGCTGGCACTGCTCGCGTGACGGTGGGTGCCTTCGACTTCCTGGGCCTGGATCGCAAGGGTATCATCGGCGTGACTATGCCTGGCCTCGGCACGAGTAGCCACACCAAGGGCAATGCCCTGCGTCTGATGGAGCTGCTGGGGGTCACGCAGCGCACCATCGACAGTAAGGATGCCTGTCTACGCCGCTTCGAGGCCATCGGTCACGACCCCTGCTGTGCAGGACGTCGTCTATGAGAGTGCCCAGCGCGCGAGCGTACGCAGATCTTGATGGACCTGGCCCGAAAATACCTACAACGCACCCCGTGATCGGGACGGGCGACCTCTCGGAGCTCGCCCTCGGCTGGTGCACCCTACAACGGCGACCACATGTCTATGTCTGGTCAATGCCGGCCTACCGAAGACAGGGGTACAGCTCGTCGTGGACTATCTGGGCGCGCTCGGAGCGCTTCGGCCACGAGCTGTGAGGTGCTGCGCTCCATCGTCCGAGACGCCTATCTCGAGCCTGAAGCCCGTGGATGCCTCGGGCGCGATCCAGCAGAGACCGAGGACGTCGTCGGCTTCGAGCTGCACGACTACTCCTCTATAATTTCCTGAAGCTCGGCTACGAGCCGAGCAAGATCTACTACCTAGCTTGCCTCGCCTTCAAAGGATAAGTACGATGAAGAGTCGATCTATCGCTGGCCATACCTTCTACTACCGCTTCTTCGCAGCAGTACAAAGCGCACCTGTATGCGATGGCCCTAAGGTCAGCCGCGTGATCTCTCGCCTCGTGGCGACTGGCGTGTCCCCAGCGATGTAGCCCCTACGGCCTGGCTACGCGAGCTTGATTCGCTGCGCCCCAGCTAATCTTTAGCAGGGCTTGGTGGTATATCCTGTGTACGTTTGCACCAGCAACGGGCTGCAAGTGGCTGAATCGAGAGGACCCGTATAGGAATTAGCTTAAAGGAATTATGAAGAAAGTATTTGTTTCTTTTGCTGTTCTTGCTATGGCCCTCGCATCTTGCAGCCAGAGCAATCAGGAGAACTAACCAGGCAGACAGCCCTGGCCCAGGACTCCCGTGACGGCTACCAGTGCTGAGGCAGCTCCCCAGGCTGAAGCACACCTCGGTACCTGCGGTACGATCCCTGGTGGGGACGGCTCTGTCAAGACCACCATCACGCCAATGCTGATGGCACCTACAGCTCTCGCGAAGAGGTTCTCCAAGGCTGGTCAGGAGCCCATCGAGGAACAGCACCTACACGCTGGGCGTGCTGACGGCCTCGTGACGCTGATCACTCCCTCCTCTGGGAACGAGCGCTACTTCAAGGTAGCAGAGGTACCCTCACGCTCCTCGATCAGCTACAAGCAGGCTCCTGCAGGCGAACTCGCTGCTCAGCACGTCCTGGACGAGAAGCATATAGAGACGCGCAAAGCCTAAGCTGAGCATGAGGGCGACAGCCGCAGGAACGGAGCTAAAGTTCCCTGTGGCTGTCTCGTTTACTACGGCAGTCCCAGCAAGGTCTATGTGCTTTGCTGGGGACTGCTGGATATGTTGTTTGGAGCCCTTCGGCCGAGTTCGTGACCTTGCTTTCGCGCGCGAGAAGCACCACTCAGGCTGGTGGAGGGTATCAGTCGAGGCGAAGGATATCCTCAGGAGGGCTGACTGATAGCCCTAGCGCCGTGCAGCTTATCTCTCAGTGCTCCTGGACCTGGGGCGAGGTATCTGCCCTTGAGTCCGCTCGTTTCTTCTCTATAAGGCGGGTCGTGGCTATGGCCTCCAAATTCCGTATCTTTGTACAATGCCGTATTACTCCTGCATCTTGCTGATGACTGGGAGGCTCAGAGGTCGCTAAGTGTGGCACTCTACGGCACTCGGTAGGCGAGGGGCGTGTAGACAGTCTCTCAGCGCTTCGCGAAATATCATATAGGGCTTTTGCGTGGTGACGCAGACCCCCAAACAAGATACACATGGACTATAAGACCATACGCTAACGTCGGCTGCTGTGCTATGACCGCTGGCGTGAGGGCTGTAGCAGGCTCAGATGAGCTCTTACGACTGGCTCAGCGGACATCCCCGAGGCCTTGCGCAGCTCCGACTCGTGAGAGGTCACTCGAGAATACCCGCAAGGCTACTACATAAATAAGGGAGCAGCTCGATCTCTCGAGGCGACCTCGTCGCCGTCAGAGTCCACGACAGGGCACGACACAGGCTATGTGACCCTCCTGGGGAAGATGGCAGAGCTGTCGATGAAGTCGCATCGCTACTCGCCCCGATAAGGAGGATTCCTCAGGTCTATCGCCTAGCGCGCCCCAACGATATCGAGCGCTGGGAGGAGGCCAAAGCGTGCAGGGAGGGCCCGATGATCCAGTCGCGCCAGATCGCTGCTGGCCTTGGCCTCGAGCATGAAGATCAGGACGTCGAGTATCAGGGGACAGGAATAAAGGCTATCTTCTTTACATCGCTGATGGACGTGTAGACTTCCGCCAGCTGATCCGTGCAGCCGATACCTCCCCACGTGCGTATCGAGATGAAGCAGATCAGGGGCACGCCAGGAGGCTGGCCGCATTGGGGGATAGGCCTGTGGACGTGAGCTCCGCTGTGCGTCCTGGATGTCGGGCTTCTCCTCGCAGTCAGCACCAATGCCGCACGCGTGCAGGACGTCGCGATGAACCCGCAGAAGCTCGACTGGTATGTGCGGCAAGATCAAGTGCTGCATGAACTTCGAGGTCAACGCCTCTGCCGAGGCGCAGCGCTCCCTACCTGACAAGGAGATCGTGCTCGAGACTACGGCGGGGAGCTACTACCACTTCAAGACCGATCACTTCCAGCGCCAGATCACCTACAGCACCTCGCGCCACGCGCCCGTACACCTGGTGACGATCTCCTCGGAGCGCGCCTTCGAGGTGATTGCCCCCAATAAGGAGGGCAGCAGCCCGAGTTTAGAGGAGCTTGCGCCTAAGGGGCTGCAGGGAGCGCAAACCACGATATCCTTACCGACAACAGCCTGACGCGCTTTGACAAAGGCTGGTCGCGGTGGACGGGCTGGCGCTCGTCCGCGTCGTCGCGACGCAGCCCCCAGCGGACACCGTCAGGAGCGTCCAGAGCAGGGCGAGCAGCGGACTGATCGTGGCCAGGTACGCCAGTTCCGTAGCCCTCGAGGAGGGCAGCAGGGGAGTCCTTTTCCTCGAGGGCTTCCAGGCGTCCACGCGTGAGGGCCAAGACAGAGAGCGTCATTAAACGGCCAAGCTCGACGCGATGCTGCTGGGTCCTCGCCTTCGTCCCTTCGTCCTGTCGCTGCTCCTGGGGCTGCTGACCACTGCCTGTAGCCCGCTGCCTAAGGAAATTACTACAGCTACTATGTTCCTCAGAAAGGCCTGTGGGGAGCGAATGTGCATCCTCTATCCGCTGCTGGTCACGCATTCGGGCAGCAGCATCGTGGCAGACTCGCTGCTACGTCTAGATAGCCGTATGAGCGGTCCGATCATCGCCTGATACTGGAGCTGCAGCGAGGGGCGTACGCTCACCAGCGATACGCTGCGTCTGAGCCGTAGCTGACCCTCGGGGCGAGTGATCCCAGGCTGGGTGCATTATCATGAGTATAGGCTCCCTCTGGCACGGGCTTTGCAGATTAGGGCGACAGGGCTCTATCAGCTGCGCCTACGCCACCTAGACGGGCACCCTATAGCGGGTGTCGCTGGGGTCGGGATCTATGTGCGGCCTAGGGTAGAGCCTCGAGGCTAACTAATTTGAGTGTAGAGGATTGAGTGCCTCTACAGCTGGCAGAGGGTGCTGCGGTGTGCTATCCCATCTCCTGCTAGCATGGATGAATGTATGAGTAGAAGAAAAGAATGCGACAGAGTGGCAGGCGCTGAAGAGCAGCGCTTCCTCGCGATACCTGTACTGGCTAACGCTGAGGAGCAGGGCTTCGCGAGGCGAGCGAGCTCCCAGAGGAGCTCCCCATCATCGCTCTGCGCAATATGGCGGTCTTCCCAGGCACGCTAGCGCCTATCCTGATCGGGCGCAAGAAGTCTATGCAGGTCATCCGCAAGGCTGAGCGCGAGCAGCTCCTCATCAGGGGTACGGCACAGCGCGACGCCCTCATGGAGAACCCCAGAGAGGCTGATCTCTGTCCCTAGGGACGCTCGTCGAGGTGACGCAGATCATGGAAGCTTCCCCTCGGGAGGTTCTCTGCTATCCTGCGTGGACGCCAGCGCTTCGTCCTTGACGAACTTAAGACGACGACCCCCTTACCTCAGGGGCTATCATACCCTCCCCGATACATCCTCGGGAGCTGGAGGCGAGTGAGGACTTCGACGTGCTGGTCGGTATGCTCCACAGGCGCCTCATCACGCTGCTGGAGCGCGCCTTACCCTGGCGCGCCCAGGGGCTTCATGGATACGATCCGAGGCATACGCAATCGTGCTTTACCTCGTGAACCTCGCCTCCTCAGTCGTGGACGTGCCGATCGAGGTGCGTCAGGAGCTGCTCAGTGCCGAGGACCTCGGGTGCGCGGGCAGTGCTTGTCCCACCGCTCATCCAGCGTCAGATCAGGGAGGCCGGCTGCGTGACGAGATCCTCGCCAAGACCAAGCTGGAGATGGATCAGCAGCAGCGTGATGCTTCCTCCAGCAGCAGATGCGTGCCATCCAGAGCGAGCTCGGGCACGGGACTCTACCGAGGACGAGATCGAGGACTACGCGCCAAGGGAAAGAAGAAGAAATGGAGCAAGGCAGTCGCGGAGACCTTCGCCAGGAGCTACGCAAGGCCAAGCAGCTCAACCCGCAGAGCTGACTACTCCGTCCAGATGCGGTACTTGCGCACGATCGTAGATCTGCCCTGGGGTATCTATAGCAAGGATCACTTCGACCTCAAGAAGGCAGCCGAGCTCCTCGACCGCGAGCACTATGGTGGAGCGCGTCAAGGAGCGCTATCCTGGAGCATCTGGCGGTGCTGAAGCTCAAGGGGGATATGAAGTCCCCCATCATCTGCCTCTATGGCCCTCCAGGGGTAGGGAAGACCTCCCTGGGGCGTAGCATCGCCGAGAGCCTCGGGCGTAAGTACGTCCGCATCTCCCTCGGGGGTGTCCATGATGAGGCTGAGATACGAAGGCCACCGCCATGCTACATCGGCGCTATGAGTGGGCGTATCATCCAGGAGCCTGCAGAAGGCAGGACATCCAATCCGTCTTCGTCTCCGATGAGATCGACAAGCTCTCCAGCGACTACAGGGGGATCCCGCATCGGCACTCCTAGAGGTCCTAGATCCGGAGCAGAATACGACCTTCCACGACAACTATCTAGACATAGACTACGACCTCTCGAAGGTGCTCTTCATCGCTACGGCCAACGATGTCTCCAGCATTCCTCAGGCTCTCCGTGACCGTATGGAGCTCATCGAGGTCTCGGGCTACATCGCCGAGGAGAAGCTGCAGATCGCTCAGCAGCACTCCTGCCTCGTGAGGCTAAGTCGCACGAGCCTGGCGGGTGCATCCCACCCTTCAGCCGCGAAGCACTGGAGCTGATCATCGAGGAGTACACCCGCGAGGTGGGGTGCGGCGGCCTCACCAAGCGTATCGCTGCCGTACTGCGTAAGCTCGCCTGGGCACGTAGCCTCAGAGGAGGGTCTACCCGAGAAGGTGACGCCCGAGCTGGTGCGTCAGTACCTTGGCAAGACCGTATACTCTCGAGACAAGTATCAGGGCAATGAGCTCCCAGGCGTGGTCGTTGGCCTTGCCTGGACGAGTGTCGGTGGGGAGATCCTCTTCATCGAGAGCGGTCTACAGGCCGCAGGAATAGTGCCGTCTGATGCCTGCACCGAGCCTCGGCGATGTGATGAAGAGTCTGCGACGATCGCCCCTCAGCTACGTCCCGTGCCCACGCCGAGGGCTGGGCATGGACCTCGAGCAGCTCGAGACAGAGAGCTCCACATCCATGTGCCGGGTGCCATCCCACCACAGGGATGGCCCCAGTGCAGATCACGATGGTCACCTCCATCGTCTGGCACTCACCCGCTTAGCCAGGTGCGCCCACGTCTAGCGATGACGGGCGAGATCACCCTGCGCGGCAGGTGCTGCCGTCGGTGGCATCAAGGAGAAGATCGCCCGCCGCTAAGCGATCGGGTATTCAGAGATATATCATCCTCTGCCCGCGGGAACGAGGCGTGACATCGAGGGAGTGGCAGGCGCTACCTGGATATTGTAAGCTTCCACTGCGTGGACGAGATGGGTCAAGTGCTTGACTGCGACTCTCCTTGAGGAGCGCGTAGACGAAGTAAATAAAGTAACTGCGGCGATGAGACTAGCCAGCTAAACACGGAGGAGGCCTGTCAGCGGCAGATCTCGGAGGTCTGTCGCAGGCTCTTGTGCACAAGCTCCACGACTACACAGCCTCGTGGCGTATCCTTCGTCCGGGTCGACTTACGGATCAGATCTACGTCAAGGCGGAGCGCATCGCGTGCCACGACTAAGGAGCTACGCGGGTCGACGAAGGATGAGATGTGGAGCTTATGGCGATCGTGAACTATGGCACTCATCCGGATGACACGGCTCCCAGCTCAGGCGCAGTATCACTCCCCGATATCTCGCCTGAGGTGCCCTAGAGCTCTATGATCGCTGCTGAGGATGCACGCTTTGCAGCTGATGCTGGCCAAGAACCATGACTATGGCGAGGCTTGGCGTGTATACTTTTGTCTCCTCCATGGTAGACACTGATCCTCCAAGGTCTACACACTAAACAGATCAAGGGACCTCAAGGGCAGACTGCTTGTCTCCGAAGGCATCATGCCAACTTCTGAGATATAGTCAGCTACGCTCTTCAGCCTCATCAAGCTTGCCGAAGCCTAAATATGATACATCTACCATGATCCATAGATGTGCCCACGCCTCATCGTAGAGACTGACCCCGTAGCCTCAGGGCTGCTGAAGGCAGTGGACCCTGTGGGTACGGCGCTCAAGATCACAGGTACTGGCACCCGTCTTTGCCTTCTGGGCCCATAGTCATAGTCTTACGCTCGCGCTATCAACTAAATCCTATGTGGCGGGAGTTCATCCTCAGCGCCTTCCTCCTGGCTGGCTCCACCACCGCCGTGTCACTTGCCCTTACCTTTGTCTTCGCAGTCTGTTGTGCTTGGTGATGGGCTACATCCTGATTACAGATCCAGTCAGTGACTGCGGCTGTTTTGGGGACGCGCTGCACGCCAGCTAACAGACCTTCCACCAGAACCTTGGCTCCTCTGCCGCTGGGCTACCTCATCCTGCAGGACGCCTTTACTCAGCGCTAAAGGCTCTTCAGCCCAGCAGGGGCGCTGGGTACCTGCGATCCTTACGCTTGATTATCTTCTTTCTTGTCGGGAACCACCGTCACCACCGCTCTTTGACTTTAGGCCTTATACGGTGGGGCTCAAGCTCGATAAGGCCATCGTCGCCGAGGAGGCCAGTTCAGCGTGCTGCTGCAGAGCGCGAGCTATATCTACGAGAGGCGGGGGCAGCGCGTAACTTCTCTCGAGGCCTGCCCGATGATAGCTGGATCTTCGTCCGGAGTGCAGGACAGCCCACAAGCGCTGGGTATGTTAAAGTACACGACTTCGCTCCCGTCGATAGCCCTGGGTTGTATCACTATGGCTGAGGATCTACTGAGCGATCCCAGCGTCACCTCCTGCTGCTGGCACCTGGCTGGGATGCTGCGAATCAGAGCGTCATTGACGGGAGGTGGGCAGGCTCGCTACGCAGGCGGCTGCCTTGGGCTACCCTTCTACGGCCTTACGGCTTCGGGAGGCAGGAGAGATCGCATGGCGCTACCAGACGGGCGCGACCTGCCGATGCACCGGGTGGATCTACGCCCATACGTACGATGATACGCGCCTATCAGGGGCTCCTCGTACTGCGCGGTGGTCAGATCATTGACAAGCGGGCTTCCTCCCAACTTCCCAAGGTGGAGGAGGTCACCGCCTACCTCAAGGCTCAGCGATCCCAAGCGTCCGCTCCTACGCCCAGCTACGTCACACCCTATCCGCTGCTTCTCTGGCACTCATCCTGGTGCTGTGCCACGCTTCTGGGCCGGGGCTCCACCTTACCCTCTACTCAAAGACTAACCATTATTCACATATAAAAGAATAGACAATGAGAAAGAACATCATCGCCAGTAGCCTTTAGAGATGAACCAAGACCCTTCAGGAGGGCTGGCCTTCATCGCTTGAGCTCAAGCAGGCGCTCGCAGACGAAACTCGGCTGTGACGTCGTCATCGGCTCCTTCATCCACCTTGCTACTGTCGCTGAGCAGGCTAAGGGCGGCGCAATCGGCACATCGCTGCTGAGAACTGCGCTGACAAGGCCGACGCTTACTGAGTGAGGGTATCGGCTGCAATGGTAGCCTCGACGGGCGCGCTACGTCATCCTCAGCCACTCGGGCGTCATTACCTGCGGGTGAACGATGCTATCCTGGGTGAGAAGCTCGGCGCTTGCATAGCCAATGCTTCGGCCCCATCTTCTGCATCGGTGAGGTCAAGGAAGAGGCGTGGGGCTATGTGCAAGCACTTTGAGGTCAATAGCGCAGCTCGAGGCAGTCTTCAGGCTTTCTGCACGAGACTTCTCAAGGTCTGTCCTGGCCTACGAGCCTGTATAGGCCCATCGGTACAGGTCTGACCGCAAGCTCGGCTCAGGCACAGGAGGTACATGCCCACGTGCGTCAACTCATCGCTATAAGTACAACGCTCAGATCGCTGGGGACTGCACGATCCTCTACGGCGGTAACACCCAATGCAAAGCAACACCAAGGGCTCTTGGCCAATGACCGACATCGACGGCGGTCTGATCGGTATTCTTCGCTCTCGGTAGAAGTTCCTCCCATCATCGAGGCCTTCAATAAGTAGGCCTTAGCTCTCAACCACACTTCCTCATGACGGCGCCTAGCCTCAGCAGAAACTAACCATTCATTAGCTACACCCGTTCATGCTAAGACGATATCGACTCTCAGCCTGCTCCTCTGTACCCCTTATGTCAGGTAGCCTTGCCGCTCAGACGCTGCCGAGAGCCGCCCGCGCAATATCTTTCAGGGCCCTCGAGGCCTTCCTCGGGCCGAAGGGCTCATCACCCATCATCCAGTCGTCCGAGCTGCGCACTCATCAGCTCTGTCGCTGGTGGACGTACTGCGACGCTGGGACGTGATGGCGCTTCTACCCTGCTCATGGGCTATCATCCAGGTCTTCAGTAGCAATCACCGCAATGCAAGGCTGGGGCCCTGCTGGCCGTGAACTGGCCTGGTAGCTTAGCCCCTTCGATGAGCAGCTACATCACCTGAAACCCCAAGGAGCTCACGATGAAGCCTTCCTTACTCGAGGAGGCTAGCCAGACCCCGCACAGGCTAAATCCGTACCTGCCTGGCTGGATGAGCCGAGTCCTATATCGTGCGCGATAGGTGCGTATCCTTATATACCGATCCAATGTCAGCCAGTAGTATATCCCACTGCAGGCGTCAAGCGGGAGCGTGATGGGGCGCACCGCCATCCTGCGCAGATCTCCATGCTGGGCGAGGATCCTGAGCGAGAGGTCTCGTCAAGACCCCCGAACGGGTGGGCAAGGCGATGCGCTTCCTGACACGGGGTATGACGCGGTCCCCGGAGGTGCTTCGCTCAGCGATGTTCAAGAGGACTATCGCCAGATGGTCATCGTAAGGACATTGGCTTCTCCTCTGTGGTACATACTCCCTTCTTCAGTAAAGGTGCATATCATTATATTCCAAAATGGCTACATCACGGGGCTGAGCAAGCTGCCGCATGTCGTGGACGACCTTCGTAATCGTCTGCGGGTGCAGGAGCGCGCCTCACGATGCAGATCGGGGACTGCATCCCGGTCGGCGCCTCTCAATCCCTCAGGGTCATCGTCATCCATCGAAATGCCTTTGTATGCGTACAGATGCGTGGGGTAGAGAAGCAGACTCTTACACGACCAGCGACTTTGGGGCCTTCCGCGAGGCCAAGACGCGCGGGGAGTTCCATACAGCTCATCACACATGCAATGGCCTCTTCAACCCGTATTGATAATAAAGCGTAAGGAGGTCAGCGGCCGCAGGCTGCTGACCTCGCTGCTGTTATATCTTACCCTCTCCTTGGTCTTAATGTTCGTCTGATATAGTTTGTCGTCTATGCGAGACTATTAGGTGACCTTAATGATCTGCATCAGTGAATACCAAAGGAGGTAGAGCCTGTTCCTTCCAGCCTGCTCAAAGAGATGGCCCACATACTGCTTGCATGGTCTCGTCAAGGACCGTATCAGTAGAGGAGAGCGACGCCGTAAAGGGGACAGCCTAGAGTTGAGCTCTGTGAGGATATCCCTCACGGAGCTGACCAAATATTAGCTTCGTGACTGACGTCCCTCAGCGGGTGACTGATATCCCTCCGGAGGCTTCTCTGGAGTCTATGCGCATGCTCGGCGGGACGGATGCGACCACCACAGGCGTGGGGATGGGGATCATCATGGGATCAGTACAGGCGTGCCAAGGTTGATGCCAGCCACAGCAGTGGGTCCATCTGTATCGTGCAGCATCAGTGAAGTAGTTGGCTGGGTTGGGAATGGATGATGCGGTAGTGCTGCTGCAGAGAGCGAGACTAAGGGGCGAGGGAGAGTTTGCCCCAGAAGAGTCCCTTGACGATGATACGTCCCGAGAAACCAGAAGGCTACTTGAGGCGCAGCGTGCTGTCCTTGCAGGAGTGCAGCATGAGGATGCCTATCTGGCGGCTCTTGTCAGGACGGGGATGACGAGGCCCCCGTGATCATGGAAGCCGCCGACGGTAGCATCAGCGCCAGTAGGGCGCAGACATTGGTGTCGAGGACGGCAAGCCAGCTGAAGGCTCGGGCTGGAGCTCTTGCGAGAGGTTGAGCCCGTAGCTCGCCACCGGTAGGCTCAGGGCGCTGCTCAATTCGCGCACGGACGATCAAGGGACTTCGAAGGAGCTTCGTCGGCCGCTCCTGGCATGATCAGTAGACGGCTATGGCTGTGCTCGTCCACTTGCGCAGGCGCTGTGGCGTCACCAGGGGCAGAGGGCGGGGAGGCTCGAGCCCCGCTCGTAGATGCCGACAGGCTGGGCTCGGGCAATGCGTAACTGA
>BNJS01002152.1_pt1 | contig 59485 bp, 90 predicted proteins | sample 8540461 | NCBI WGS metagenome assembly BNJS01 (sample SAMD00202454, study PRJDB9452) | human saliva metagenome | isolation source: human saliva | place: Japan
TTGAGATGTTGCGATACGGCCACGCGGCGTTCTTTTGTAGAAACCCCTGTTGAATCAAATAAGGCTCTAACACATCTTCAATGGTATCGCGTTCTTCACCAATTGCAGCAGCAAGGTTATCCAGTCCTACTGGCCCGCCGTCAAAACGCTCAATAACTGCAGACAATAATTTTCTATCTAAATAATCAAATCCGGCATCATCTATATCCAGCATTGAAAGCGCTTGTTTTGCCACATCTACCGAAATTACTCCCCATTACGCACATCTGCATAATCACGCACACGTCGTAATAAACGGTTTGTACTCTGAGGAGTGCCTCGTGAACGACGAGCCACCTCAAAAAGCAGCTTGCTGTTCTAATTCGAGATTCAAACACCCCGCACTTCTTGCAACGATATATGTTAAATCTTCTACAGAATAGAATTCCAAACGTTGCACAATACCAAAACGATCACGCAATGGTGAAGTCAAAGAACCCGCTCTAGTCGTCGCGCCAACCAAAGTAAAAGGTGGCAAATCTAATTTAATAGAACGAGCAGCAGGCCCCTCACCAATCATAATATCCAATTGATAATCTTCCATTGCTGGATAAAAGGACTTCTTCAATTGCAGGGGAAAGTCGATGAATTTCATCAATAAATAACACATCATGAGGTTCAAGATTAGTTAGCATTGCGGCTAAATCTCCCGCCTTTTCTAATACAGGCCCCTGACGTAGTACGAATATTCACGCCCATTTCATTTGCCACAATATTAGCAAGCGTTGTTTTTCCCAAACCAGGAGGGCCAAAAATCAATAAATGATCCAAGGCATCTTGACGTAGTTTGGCTGCCTTGATGAAAATATCCATTTGCTCGCGCACTTGCGGCTGCCCAACATAATCCGCTAATAATCTCGGACGAATAGCGCGGTCAATAACATCTTCATCTGCTTAGCTTGCCCGCTAATAATTCTATCTGCTCTAATCATGTCTCACCCTACAGTGTGGCTTTTGTAACTTTCGCGGATAACTTGTTCACTGGTTAATTCTGGCTTAGCAACTCGTTTCACCATTTTTTTCTGCTTCCTGCAGCTTTGTAACCTAAAGCAATCAAGGCTGAAATTGTTTCATCATATGAACTTTCTGAGTGGGATCTCAATGGATGGAATTGACGGAATATGAGTACTTTCTACAAAGAAATCGCTTTGTTTTACACCTTTAAATTTACCTTTGAGCTCAACCAACAAACGTTCAGCTGTTTTTACCCACACCAGGAATTTTTGGTGAGTTTAGAAAGCTCTTCTCTCTCTATCGCATAAGCAAATTGTTCGACCGACATGAGCGGATAAAATCGCTATACACTTAGGCCCCACCCCATTTGTTTTAATTAATTCACGAAATAAAGTGCGGTCTGTTTTTTGGGCAAATCCAAAGAGTAAGTGAGCATCTTCACGAACAACAAGATGAGTGAATAAAGTAGTTTCTTGACCAATTTCTGGTAAATCATAGAAACTCGTCATAGGCAAAAGCAATTCATAGCCTACACCTTGCACATTAAGTAAAAATTTCTGGAGGTTGTTTTTCTAAAAGAATGCCTTGTAAGCGACCAATCATAACTCTTCCGAATGATAAAAACTTAACGCATAGGATAAAAATAAAACTGGACGAACATCCAGTTAAATTTTTTAATCTAAAAGCGTCCTCGACTATATGTGGTCTTCAAAAGTGCGGTCATTTTTTTCTTGCGTTTCTGTCGTTTTTCACAGAATTAGCAATATGTAAAAGAATGTTGAATAGAATGCGCATGTGTAATTGCGATAGCCAACGCATCCGCTGCATCGGCTTGAGGTTTATCTGACAACTTCAAAATACGAGTCACCATTTCTTGCACTTGCACTTTATCTGCGGAACCAATACCCACCACTGTTTGTTTTTACTAAACGTGCGGCATATTCAAAAACAGGTAAATCATGATTTACCGCTGCAACAATCGCCGTACCACGAGCCTGCCCGAGTTTCAAAGCTGAATCCGCATTCTTCGCCATAAACACTTGCTCAATCGCAAACATATCTGGTTGAAATTGCGTGATGATTTCAGTTACTCCAGCATAAATGCGTTTCAAGCGGGTTGGTAAATCTTCAACTTGAGTACGAATTGCGCCACTTCCAAGATATTCCAAATGTCTTCCTGTTTGACGAATCACACCATAACCCGTTACGCGAGATCCGGGGTCAATACCTAAAATAATGCTCATAATTTCTATAAAAAATGGGTAATTAAATTACCCATTTATTGCATCATTAAAGCTGAGATGCCACTTCGTCACTGATTTCACCGTTGTGATATACGTTTTTGTACGTCATCACAATCTTCCAACATATCAATTAAACGAAGTAATTTTGGTGCAGTTTCAATATCAAGATCAACGGTTGTTGATGGAATCATCGTTACTTCAGCTTCTGTACTTTTAAAGCCAGCGGCTCAATACCATCACGCACTGAACCTAAATCTTCCCAAGCAGTATAGATTTCAAATGAACCATCATCTTGTGGTTGAATATCATCAGCACCCGCTCTGATAGCTGCTCCAGTTAATGCATCTTCATCTGCTTGTTCAATTAAAATTAAACCTTTCTTGCTAAATAAATAACCAACAGAACCTTCTGTTCCCAAGTTACCACCACATTTAGTAAAACTTGGGACGCACTTGTGAGATCGTACGGTTTGCATTATCACTTAAACATTCAACCATAACTGCTGTACCGCCCTGGACCATAACCTTCATAGATTTTGGTTTGCATATTGGTGTCATCGCCACCGCCTCACACCACGATCAATGGCGCGGTTGATAGTATCACGCGTCATATTGTTACTAGGTGCTTTTATCTACTGCTGCACGTAAACGCGGGTTAGCACTCACATCGCCACCACCAATTTTTAGCTGCAGTAACAAGTTCACGAATTAATTTAGTAAAAATTTTACCGCGTTGTGCATCTTGTGCTGCTTTGCGGTGTTTAATATTAGCCCTACGTACTATGGCCTGCCATGTTGTTTTCCTTCTATTTATCTTTAAGAATATATTTTCTAATTGCTCCCGCATTATTGGAAGATTTTTGTCATTTGGATTGCTTTTTTCAGGGGAAACCCATTGATATGCCAAATGTTCACTTAATACTGGTTCGAATTCTTGCTCCATTGCCAATAAAAACCAATATTCACGACAATGCGTCACATTCGGTGCGTATTTATATCGGAAATGTGGAAAAATTTCAAATTCTATGCTCTCTTTGCAATCAAAAAGTGCGGTGGAATTTTTCCGAAATTTCTAACCGCACTTCTTCCCAAAGCTCACGAATTGCTGTGTTTTTGGTGTTTCACCACTTTCAATGGTGCCAGTAACAGACTGCCAAAAATCAGGGATCGTCTTGGCGCTGGAGCATTAAAACTCGGTTTGTATCTTTTAGCGTAAATTACAACGAGAACAGATTGATTATTTTTGTATTGCATCATTAAAAATGCGGCCAAATCTGACCGCACTTCATTCCTAATATTTCAAACTTATTCTGCTTTTAACGACAGAAATGGCCAACTCTTCCAACGCCTGCGGATTCGCAAAGCTAGGTGCTTCTGTCATCAAGCATGCTGCCGCTGTAGTTTTAGGGAAAGCAATCACATCGCGGATATTTTTCCGTTCCAGTTAAAAGCATGGTTAAGCGGTCTAAACCGAACGCAGGCCCGCGTGGCGGTGGTACCGACTTTTAACGCATCTAATAAGAAACCGAATTTCTCGCGTTGCTGTTCTTCGTCAATGCCAAGAATACGGAATACCGTTTTGTTGCATTTTCGGATCAAAAATACGTACTGAACCACCGCCCACTTCGTAGCCATTGATCACCATATCGTAAGCATTTGCTACCGCACTTGTCGGATCGGACTTTCTAATTGCTCTGGACTAAAATCTTTTGGTGAAGTGAATGGGTGATGCATTGCTGCAAGATTACCCTCTTCATCACGTTCAAACATTGGGAAATCAATCACCCAAAGCGGTTGCCATTCGTCTAAACGAGTTAAACCTAAATCGCGACCGAGTTTCAAACGCAATGCGCCCATTGCATCTGTCGTAGTTTGCCATTTATCTGCGCCAAAGAATAAGATATCGCCAGTTTGAGCTTTCACACGTTCTGCTAATGCTTTCCATACATCTTCATTTAAGAATTTCGCAATCGGGCTTTGTACGCCTTCAAGACCCGCATTGATGTCGTTTACTTTCGCCCAAGCTAAACCTTTCGCACCATAAATACCAACAAATTGTGTATATTCATCAATTTGTTTACGCGTAATTTCTGCACCATTTGGTACACGAATCACTGCCACACGGCCATTTGGATTGTTTGCTGGCTCATTAAATACTTTAAAATCAACATTTTTGACGATATCAGCTACATCGACCATTTTCTAATGGGTTACGTAAATCTGGTTTATCAGAACCGAAACGACGCATTGCTTTCTTGCCAAGTCATCACTGGGAATTTACCTAAATCTACACCAATGGTATCAAAGCTCATAAGCCGTGCACCATGCGTTCCATGATCTCACGTACTTGGCGCAGTTAAGAAAGAAGTTTCCACATCGATTTGAGTAAATTCAGGCTGACGATCCGCACGTAAGTCTTCATCACGGAAACATTTCACGATTTGATAATAACGATCAAAACCGGACATCATTAAAAGCTGTTTAAAAAGCTGTGGTGATTGCGGCAATGCATAGAATTTGCCTTTATGCACACGGCTTGGCACTAAATAGTCACGCGCACCTTCTGGCGTTGCTTTGGTTAGCATTGGGGTTTTCAATATCAAGGAAAACCATTATCATCCATGAAACGACGTGACAAAACTGGTAATTTTCGCACGGGTTTTTCAAACGTTGCGCCATTTCAGGGGCGACGTAAATCTAAATAACGATATTTTTAAACGTTGTTCTTCCGTATTGTTTTTGGTTAAAGTCGAGAGGTAACACATCAGAAGCATTGTAAACACGCAATTCTTTCGCTAACACTTCCACTTCGCCTGTTGCCATATTTTTTTATTGATTTGGTTTTCAGGATCGCGCAATCACTTCGCCTTTAATTTGGATACAAAATTCATTACGTAACCCCCGCAGCCGCTGTCAATGCATCTTGATATTTAGGATCAAAAACAAACTTGCACAATACCATCACGATCGCGCATATCAATAAAAATCAAACCACCTAAATCACGACGGCGGTGAACCCAACCGCTTAATGTCACTTCTTGTCCGATGTTGCTATGGTTTAACAAACCGCAATAATGTGTACGCATCATATTCTATTCCTCAATATTCTGTAAAAATGGAAAATATCGCCGAATTATACGGGAAAAAGCCGTGAATTTTTGGAATCTTAAACGGAAATTTATTTGACCCTAAAAACTTTCCTTAAAATGACCGCACTTTTTAAATATTTTTCCTAATCCGTAGGTGTGAAAAAGTTGAAAAACACACATACCCCTACACAATGTAAACTATGAAAGATACTATTTTTCCGCGCCCATTGAAAAACTCGGCGATTTTACCTTTGATGAAAAACGTTGCCGAAGTCTTTCCAGATATGATCCAACGCTCCATACCTGGCTATTCCAACATTATTACGGCAATCGGTATGCTGGCAGAACGTTTCGTCACGGCTGATAGTAATGTTTATGATCTTGGTTGCTCACGAGGGGCTGCCACGCACTTTCCGCTCGTCGAAATATTCATCAACCAAACGTAAAAATTATTGGCATCGATAATTCTCAACCTATGGTTGAACGTTGTCGCCAACATATTGCAGCGTATCATAGTGAAGTACCCTGTAGAAATTCTCTGTGACGATATTCGTCACGTTGAGATTAAAAATGCCTCAATGGTCATTCTCAACTTTACCTTGCAATTTTTACCGCCTGAAGATCGTATCGCATTGCTTACCAAAAATCTATGAAGGCTTAAATCCAAACGGCGTGCTCGTGTTATCAGAAAAATTCCGTTTTAAAGACACTAAAAGTTGATCATTTACTCATTGACTTGCACCATCAATTCAAACGTGCCAATGGTTATAGCGAACTTGAAGTGAGCCAAAAACGCACTACGCACTTGAAAATGTAATGCGTACTGACTCGATTAACATCCACAAAGAGCGGTTAAAAACATCGGATTTTCACACGTTGAATTATGGTTCCAGTGTTTTAACTTTGGCTCAATGATTGCAGTGAAATAATCATAATCCAATCAATAATCTAAAAAATAAGGGCGTATCAAATACGCCCTTATTTGTCACCAATGCTTTATAGCCCTTTTAAATCCTTTATCTAATAAACGAGCTAGCAACAAAATACCGTCTTTAAAGCGATACTCTGCATATTCTGCTTGTGCATAATATTCACCTTTCCCTTCCGCAAAAGAAATAATCTTGGCTTGGTAATTTAGGGAGCCCAACCATCTTTATAACGAATTGGTAAATAAAGATTTGGTGTGCAATGTTTAAAATCTGTCGGTATCTCTGATTGCTCCTCACAAAATGTCGCAACATGATTTTTATCAAGATGAACAAGGATATAGCTTTTCCGAAGGACTTGATTCATCTATACCTGTGATTTCATTAGATTCAACAGTTTCAATAGGCTCATTACTTTCAAGAGGTTCATTTGATTCAGGTAAAACCTGACTTTTGCTGAAACTCAGATAAAAATAGCGTAATTCAATACCATATAATCGCCTTGCATCAATGAACGAGGATCACAGGGGCGATTTTTAAAACAATAGGCTTACCAGTAGCCAACACATCTTCAAATTGCTGTACTTTATAGTTCACCGCCCCCCAATAACGCAATCACAAAGACGCCAACAAGCAAAATCGGTGCTTTAAAAACAGAATCGTTTTTCGACCGCACTTTGTGAAGGCGCTTTTATAACGTGCATGCAAGAATAAAGTAACAATCGCAAAAATAATGGCAAAGCTTACTAGCAATACCCCTTTATAGAGTAATGGGATGCTCAATTGGTAATAGAACCCACCTAAATAAACAACAAAGGCAAATACCAAAAAGACCGAAGAACGCACGGCTGTCCGTCCAATAGACAAGCAATAATAACGCTGTTAAATATAAAAATGACGGGTATCCCAACAAAGCCTAATGCAAATAAGGTTAATACTAATAAAATTAACACTGCTTCTGTGTGTTTGGATTCACTATGCTTATTCATTAGTGCATAGACAATTAATGGTAATGCACAGACAAGTAAATATAAGATATGACTAACATCAAACTGGAAGTGTGACCAAAATTGTCCACTTAAGACTTGCAACACGTTATCAATACTCATCGCGTCTGCTGGCATGACATCACTTGAAACATCTGTATCAATAAAACCATAATTTACCCAAGGAATCGCCATATACGACGGCACCCTATACGACGGCACAGAGATCCATAGAGAAAATAACACTATCCCCCAAATAATAGGCTTTAAATGAATTCGCGCTGATTGATTAGGTCGCATGACCCAATAAAAGAGTACAATCGAACTCAGGAGCTGGATTTTATTAAACCATGCGTTATTAAACCATGTGTTATTCAAGCTGTAATTATGGAAATATAGGTTATAGGAAATTTGCCAAAAAAACGAGAAGCTGGGTAACCAGAAGAATTCTCACTAAAGAATTCGGCATCAATTTGTAGCTAACGATAATAATGACTGTAAAAAATCAGTGCGGAGATAAAAGATACCGAAATTTGAACCTTCACTAGATTCATATCTCGATAAAAAGAAAAAAATACCATCAAATTTAACAAACAAATAAAAAGCCTAAAAACAGTTTGCGATCAGAAAAATAAAACCAGCTAAAATTTTAGATTGTTCATCTGTCTCTTTGTTTAATGTGATAAACAAAGCCACTACAAATAAAAAGAATACCAAAGACTAATGCGCCAGATTCTTCTAGACCGAAAAGAAAAATAACCAAACACCTATCGTAACGACAGCTATCAATAAGGCAACCACCCATAATATTGAAATCGCCCAATGGAATTCTTTACTATTTGGATATTCTCGCTTATAACGTTTCACCAACCAATTTATTGCCATAACAGTGAAAGTAAAGTCAATTAATCCTAAAACCACCCCCTCTTCTATATCACGAATCAAAAGAGATGCCAAAAAGCAATAAGCGCCAAGTAAGGCTATGAGTGAAATAATTAAATTAATAAAATCAAAGCGATATTTGTGATATACATAAAGTGCGATTAAGGCAGGAATAGCAATTATCAAAGAACTGAGTGGTGAACGACCAAGCTCACCCAAAGCATAAGCATAAAAGTACATATCATAAATTACTATTAAACCGAATAAACTGACAAAAAGTCAGTACAAGCAATACTTTGGGTAAAATGCGCCAATGTTGGTCATGAAAAGCTTTACTGAATAATTCCGATATCACAAGCAATCCAGCATTAATCAGCACGGCATAACACATTGAGTTATAGGCGTTTTGTTCATTAAATAAATAAAACGCAACATTGGCAGTGGTGGCAAATAATAATGCAGAGGCCACATTCGGAAATAATAATAAAAATGGAAGTTGGCAAAGTGTCCAAACAGCAAATAACTGCCATACATCGGCCCCCTGTTTGGTAGGTTTGGCCGACTAAGGCAAATAAAAGCGCCAATCAAGACAGAAACAACAAAAAAGACTATATGTCTTCCACTTTAGTTTTTTTCTTTGACTTGTCGACGACTCTCTCGAATAAAGCAATAAATACCTAATACTACTGTCACCACAAGCAATGTTTGTAAGCCATAAATTTTGGCTAAATCAGAAAAATAATCTAAATTAGCTGCAATTAACGTGACTACTCCACTCGTTAAAAATCCCACAGTTAATAATAAAAACAGTAAATTTAAATAACGTTGCCAAGAAAGATTAAAAAGGCCTGTTGTATTCATTCATCTTTTCCTTTTTTATAAAAAGATCAGCACTATCTTAGCATAGTAGTAAGGTAAATAACTTAAAAAATGTAATGTGATTTACCCGAGTTTCGAAGATTAATTCGCGCCACATCGCATTTTATGGTAGAATTTTTCAGTCTGAAGATATATAGGGGATAACAAAATGCAAATTTTACACACAATGCTTCGAGTAGGTGATTTAGACCGCTCTATTAAATTTTATCAAGATGTTTTAGGTATGCGTTTATTGCGTACGAGTGAAAACCCAGAATATAAATATACGCTTGCTTTTTTAGGCTACGAAGATGGCGAAAGTGCTGCAGAAATTGAATTAACATACAACTGGGGCGTAGATAAATATGAACATGGCACTGCATATGGACATATCGCTATCGGCGTGGATGATATTTATGCGACTTTGTGAAGCCGTTCGCGCAAGCGGTGGTAAACGTTACTCGCGAAGCTGGGCCAGTTAAAGGTGGCTCAACCGTCATTGCTTTTTGTTGAAGATCCAGATGGTTATAAAATTGAATTTATCGAAAACAAAAAGTACTAAATCTGGTTTAGGCAACTAAAAGTGCGGTCAATTTTTATTGTATTTTAATAACGTAGGAATTCCTACGTTATTTTATTTTCTAAGAGATAGATTATGTCCGATTCTCCAGAAATCCCTTATCACAACCAATTATCGCTTTCGTGGCTATTTCCCTGTCATTATTGATGTTGAAACTGCAGGTCTTTAATGCAGATGCGTTACTCGAGACTAGCCGCCATCACATTAAAAATGGATGAACAGTGGTTATTTGCATCCTGATCAGAAATGCCATTTTTCATATCGAGCCTTTTTGGAGGGGCAAATATTAATCCAGAGTCCTTGAAATTTAATGGCATTGATATTCACAATCCATTACGTGGTGCAGTGTCTGAACTCGATGCAATCACAGGGTTAGTTCAAATGGTACGTCGAGGACAAAAGATGCAGATTGCCAACGTTCTATCATTGTGGCACACAATGCTGCTCGACCAAAGTTTCGTGATGGCGGCGGCTGAACGCACAGGTGTAAAACGCAATCCATTCCACCCTTTTTGGAATGTTTGACACAGCAAGTTTGTGGGTTTAATGTTTGGTCAGACTGTTCTCGTTAGAGGCCTGTCTTGCCGCCAAAATTCCGTTTGATGGAAACAAGCGCACTCCGCGCTATACGACACCGAGACGAACAGCGGAATTATTTTTGCATATGGTGAATCATTTAAAAGATCTCGGGGATTCCGCATATTCTTCTGAACTGGAACAGGAAAAACAACTGAAAAAGAGACCGTACTTTAAGAAAAATAAAAAGTGGTTTGCAATGGTTTTATTTTTCCAGTAGTTTAAAAGCAATTCTTATTTGGAGATAAAAATGAACATTATCCGTCGTCACCATCATCACCATTCAACTAGAATAATCTTTTCAGGTTTTGGTGATAGCGGAAGATTTCTTCGAGCTGACGGGATAATAAAAATCTTACCCCTCGGAAGGCAACTTTCGAGGGGTTTTGTTTTATTACGACACAGGAGTCATCAATGCAACGACATCGTCATTGTTGATTCGACAATCAAAAAGAAATTTTAAAGTAAAGTATTCACCATTTAATAATTCACAAGGAAAAATACAATGTTAACAAATCCCGTTGTTATTTCGATTACCGTTTTACTAGCACTAAGTTTGCTGCGTATTAACGTAATTGTGCGTTAGTTATTGCCGCACTCACTGCTGGACTCTGTGGCGGTCTAGGTTTAAGCCAAAACGATTGAAAACCTTCACTGGAGGGTTTGGGTGGCGGCGCAGAAGTCGCAATGAACTATGCGATGCTTGGTGCATTCGCGATCGCGATTTCTCAGTCAGGTATTACGAGATTTAATTGCCTATGAATCATCACTAAAAATGAATAAAACACCAAGTTCCAGCAACTAACTTGGTTTAAATATTTAATTTTTGGTGTATTGGTATTATTCGCCATTTCTTCACAGAACCTCTTCCTGTGCACATTGCTTTTATTCAATCGTCGTGCCACCGTTACTTTCTATTTTTAATCGCCTGAAAAATAGACCGTCGCGTCTGTAACCTGTAGTGCCCACATTTGGCTTAACCGCAACTTATATGTTACTTCCTGTTGGCTTTGGTAAAATCTTTATCGAAAGTATTTTGGTAAAAATATCAATCAAGCAGGTGCTGCTCTTGGTTTACAAACAAATGTAGCTCAAGTATCCCTCATGATGTTGTGCCCGTGATGTGGCATGATTTTAGGATTACTCACCGCAATGTTTATCACTTATCGCAAACCAAGAGAATATGATGTGACTATTCAGAACCAACCACAAAAAGAAATTGAGACACACATCGCGAACATAAAACCAAAACAAATCACCGCAAGTTTAATCGCCATTGTGGCAACCTTCGCAACACAACTAGTGACAAGTTCAACCATTATTGGTGGTTTAGTTGGGATAGTCATTTTCGCAATATTTGGCATTTTCAAATTGAAAAGAAAGTAACGATATTTTCCAACAAGGTTTACGTTTAATGGCAATGATTGGATTTGTTATGATTGCGGCATCCGGTTTTGCTAATGTTATTAATGCCACAACGGGCGTAACAGATTTAGTTCAAAGCTTAAAGTAATGGCGCGATTCAAAGTAAAGGTTTTGGCCGCATTCTTAATGTTACTGGTCGGATTGTTGATTACAATGGAGTGGTTCATCATTCTCAACTGTACCAATCATTAACTTCTATCTACGTGCCACTTTGTTTATCTTTTGGTTTTCTCACCATTAGCCACCGTTTCTATCGTTGGTGTTGCAGCTGCATTAGGAGACGCAGGTTCCCCTGCATCTGACTCCACCTTAGGTCCAACATCAGGTTTAAATATGGACGGTAAACGCGACCACATTTGGGACTCTGTTGTACCTACCTTCCTACACTACAATATTCCATTATTAGCGTTTGGCTGGATTGCAGCAATGTACCTTTAACGATTATAATCCCCCGACTTGGGGGATTTTTTTATGACTGTTCAACAACTTATCCAGATCTTAGATCAAAAAGTTCAGCAACTTTATCAAGCTCATTTATCCAAACGAGAAGAAAAAATCTTCGCCAAATTTGACCGCACTTTGTTCAGTGAAAATGGACAGAATGTTTCCTTTTATCTAAAGGGAAATCAATCAAACGTAGATAGAATCAAGACATTAGAATCTAACGATCTTAATCACTATAATTTTTCTGTGCAGAGCGTTTACTCGCCCAATATTCCGTTCTTTCGGAAGCTTTAGCTCGTAAGAATACTCACCTAACAGCACCCCAAACAACAACGAAACAAACCATTCAAAAATCTCAACATAGCATTCATAAATTACCGCCAAGAGAACGGTTGGAAAAATACTATGAAGCATTAGAATGCTTGAATAAGCTTTATCAACAACATAAAAGATTTGGCGCAGGCAGATAATGATGAAAAATACGTTATGCTCAACTTGCAGAAGGTTACATAAAAACGTCAACAGAAATGCCAAGTGCAATCGCTCTTTTTAGAAGAATATTTGAGTGTTTAAGAAGAATTAGAAAACCGTGAAAATACGGAAAATAGATGATGAGAAATACTAATTCTCTCGAATTGAGTTAACTTTTAAAAGTTGATGGCGGAGGAATAGGGAGTTCGAACCCCTAGGAGGGCGTAAACCCTCGCCGGTTTTCAAGACTGGTGCCTTCAACCACTCGAGCCATTCCTCCGTGATTTAATGCTCGCATGATACGTTTTTGAGAAAGACCGTCAAGCAGAAATCATCCTCATTTTTATCAAGTGACTATTTTACTGCAGCCCAAAAATAAAAAGAATTGACGTAATAAAAATCACGCCAATTCTAATTTTTATTTTAGATTACTCTGATTTTGCTCGGTAGGCTCAGAATATACATGGCTAATCGCACAATGATGTCCTGCCGCCCCTTTACCGTAAAAATAATATCGAGAATCTTGCCATTCAGTAATTGGGAAAAGCCTCTGGCATTTCATCACTCGCTTTCATCAAAGTCATCTCTGCTTTTGTATGAGTAACTGAAGAAATAGTACCTAAACGTCCATTAAACTCATAAGTACGAGCAAAGGCTGGTTCATTTACAATTTCAGGCTCATTTACGGTAATCGTTGACTCAATAGACTCAACTGTTTCTTGAGGTTTATGAAATTTAAACGCTCTAAAGACTCTTGTACTTTTTCTGTACAGATTCATTAGCAGGCTGAGTACTAAAATCTAATGCGGGTTTTACTTCAAAGAGATTTTTCTTCAACCACAATCCCCATTGCTGGCGTGATAAAAACCTTTTTAGTTTTCTCTTGCTCGAGCAATTCATCCACAGATAAGAAATTATTTTCTTTCGAACATTCACTGTTGAATAATCCACCCAAGCTTTTCCACTTGCCAATTCCAGGTGAAGCCACTGCAGCAAATAATGGCATTGGCGATTTTGGCTCTTGATTACGGCGACGACGTTGATTATTCGCTGCTCGTAAAATGACGTGAGTGCGACGTTGACGATCTTGACGTTCAGAACGTTCTTGGTTTTGACGAGCTGGTTTTTCATCATCTTGAACAGCCTGAACTTCGACAACACTCACTCTGCATTTGTTCAACAATGCTTTTCGTTATTTTCAACAGCCATCTCATTATCTTCAACACGCACGCGTTTACGTAAATCACGACGTTGACGACGTTTGAGTCACTTGCTCAGTTTTTCATCCTGAGCCTCAAAAACCGGTGTAGAATTTACCGCACCTTCAGCGATACTTTCCTCCACTAAATTACGGCGCGGACGGCGTTGATTACGCTCGCGGATATTACGGACTTGTTCTTCGGTTCTTTCCGTTTCGTTATTTTCAGAACGTGGTCGACGAAGTACGGCGATCCTGTAGAACGACGTTGATTACGATTAGAATTGCGCGAGAGTGCGGTTATTTTGGTTTATTTTCTTCAGTTCAGAGCAAACAAGCCTTTAATCTTCGCAATAATTTTTCGCTAACAAAGACGGTTCATTCGATTTACGCTCAACTGGAGTCGAGCAGAACTCAGAAATGAAAGCGCCACTGCCGCACTTTCAACCGCTGGTTGTTCTGCAACAACAGTTGTTTCACACATTACGAAACAAAGAGATCTCAGTGCTTTCATCTTTCTCTACAGTGAATTTTCGCTAAATTATAGCTCAATTCGTTCACTTCTTCGCCATCGCGTAAGCGAGAAAAACGCTAAAGATGCGGTGTTTCCATTCGGCATTCATTTGGCGCAACAATAACATCTACATTGTGACGTTTTTCAATATTGCTTGTGCTTTACGTTTTTCGTTGAAAGATAAGATAAGAGGCAATTTGTGCTAGCACAATTGTATGCACTGCTGTGTTTTCTTTTAATGCTTCTTCCTCGATTAAACGCAAGATAGACTAAAGAAAGAGATTCGTATCACGCACTTTACCTGTTCCGTGACAACGAGGACAAATGTGATGTGAAGACTCACCTAATGAAGGACTTAAACGCTGACGCGACATTTCTAACAAACCGAAACGAGAAATGCGGCTAATTTGAAGTCGAGCACGATCTTGGCGAACGGCATCACGAATACGATTTTCCACTTCACGTTGGTGACGAACTGGCGTCATATCAATGAAATCGATAACAACTAAACCACCCTAAGTCACGCAAACGTAATTGACGCGCAATTTCATCTGCCAGCTTCAAGGTTAGTATTTAATGCCGTTTCTTCAATATCGCCACCACGAGTAGAACGCGCGGAGTTAATATCAATAGCGGTTAAAGCACCAGTTACATCAATAACGATTGAACCGCCAGAAGGTAAACGCACTTCACGTTGGAATGCTGACTCGATTTGAGATTCGATCTCGATAGTGGCTGAAAAGAGGGTGCTTCGCCCTGATAAAGTTTCACGCGATTGATGAAATCTGGGCGAACAAGTTTGATATGCTCTTTTGCTTTTTCAAACACTTTCGGGCTATCAATAAGGATCTCGCCAATATCACGGCGCAAATAATCACGAATAGCGCGCACAATCACATCACTGTCTGATGAATCAAGAAAGGCTGGACGATTTTGAGAGGCTTGTTTTATCCGCTTTCCCAATGATGAAGTAAAACTTTTAAGTCCCTGCAACTCTTCTGGAGATTTACCCACACCTGCAGTACGAACAATCAACCCCACGCCTTCAGGCACATCTAATGAACTTAATGCCTCTTTTTAATTCAGTACGCTCATCTCCTTCGATGCGACGAGAGATCAGCCCGCACGCGGATTGATTTGGCATAATGACCAAATAACTGCCAGCAAGAGAAACAAAAAGTGGTTAAGGCTGCGCCTTTGTTTCCCGTTCGTCTTTATTAGCGACGAACGATAACTTGGCCTTCGCTCAATATGTCGCGAATATTCGGACGACCTTGGAAAACATAATCATCGGGAAAATATTCACGAGCAATTTCTTTAATGGTAAAAACCGTGACGTTCTGCACCATAATCCACAAAGCCAGCTTCTAAGCTTGGCTCAACGCGATAATTTTTCCCTTTGTAGAATATTCGCTTTTGCTCATGTCCTGGGCTTTCAATATCCAGGTCAAATAAGCGCTAGTCCGTCAACAAGCGCCACACGCAACTCTTCTTTTTGAGTCGCATTAATTAACATTCTTTTTCATTGTCAATTCTCTTATTAAATTTTTAAAAGACCTCAAAAATAAACCGCACTTTGCTCCGTTATCGACCTCGTGTTTCTCGCGCCAGTCAATCTCACGACTGTATGTTTGCTGGGTGCATTGATATACGTTATTAAGCATAAACGTTTGCTTTATAAAACAACGCGATATTCCACACGCGTTTGCAGCGGCTAATTCATTTCAAGAAAAATGTTGATTATCAATGTCTATGCCGATTGCTGCATTGAGTTTTCACCAACAAAACTTATCCTTTTTTACGCAAGTTCTTAGGCGCAAAAAGACGCTCTATTATCCATAGAAAAACGATTAATTAGCAAGGTGAATATTACGTTCATAAAAGTTACGTTAATAGCGCCTTTGTGATATGATTCGCGCCAATTTTTAAAAAGGAAAAAGATGACAGAACAAAAACGAAAAATCATTAATTCATCAGTAAAAATGCTGACAATTAGTGAAGATGAAAGTGGCCAACGTATCGATAATTATTTATTAGCAAAACTCAAAGGCGTACCCAAAAGTTTAATTTATCGCATTGTGCGTAAAAGGTGAAGTGCGGGTAAATAAAAAGGCCGGATTAAGCCGAGAATATAAACTGCAAACAGGTGATATTGTTCGCGTTCCGCCGGTGCGTGTGCTGAAAAACGATGCGTCGATTTCAAAAATCTCCAATAAAGTCGCCGCGCGAAAAATCAAATTTTATTTGAAGATGATTGTTTGATTGTTTTTAAATAAACCTTCAGGAATCGCTGTGCATGGCGGGAGCGGTTTAAATTTTGGTGTGATTGAGCCTTGCGAGCATTGCGTCCAGAAGCACGCTTTTTAGAACTGGTTCATCGTTTTCGGATCGCGATACATCAGGCATTTTATTAATTGCGAAACGTTCTGCATTGCGCAATTTACATGAACAACTTCGCGTCAAAACTGTTCAGAAAGATTGTTAGCGTTAGTACGTGGGCAATGGCAATCCCATGTGAAAAGTTGTTCAAGCACCTCTTTTGAAAAATGAATTATCCAGCGGAGAACGCATTGTGCGTGTCAGCGAGCAAGGCAAACCATCTGAAAACCGATTTAGCATTGAAGAACGCTATACAAATGCTACTCTCGTGAAGAGCTTCCACCAGTCACAGGGGCGTACACATCAAATTCGCGTACATACACTAATATGCCGGACATCCCTATTGCATTAGATGATAAATACGGTGATAAAGATTTTTGATAAACAAATGAGCGAGTTGGGATTGAACCGTTTATTCTTGCATGCCTTTTCAATTCGGTTTGAGCATCCTAAAAATGGCGAAACACTACGTTTCAATGCGCCACTGAGATCATAAAATGAAAAGCAATTTTGCAAAAAGTTACGGAAAGCAAATAGACAACATTTGTGTTTATTACTACTTGCGTACCGGAGACAACTCGTTTCTATCACCAAAATTTCATAATAACGACAACAAAGGATAGCAAAATGGCAAAGGACAATCTTTACAAGATCACTTATTTAAATGCTGACTTCGTCGCGAACGCATTCCTGTATCAATCTACCTTGTAAATGGAATCAGGCACAGGGTCAAATTGAATCATTCGATCAATTCGTGATTTTTATTAAAAACACTGTGAACCAAATGGTATATAAACACGCAATTTCAACCGTTGTGCCTGCACGCTCTGTTTCACATCACAATAGCAGCCATCATGTAGCAACACCTGGAAGCCGTTGAAAGCGTGGAAGCCCAAGTAGAATAATCACAGCTCCATCAATGGATAATCAATATTTATTAAGTGCGATTGAAAATTCTCGGGAAATTTCAACCGCTGTCTCTCATCTCAACAATCTGAAAATACTCAGTGACACCAGCCATCGTGGTTCACGTTTTCTTTGCGCAAGATAAAAAAACACTGATGATCTACAAGGTTTTCTGCTCGCTGATTCTGCCAATGTGGATGTATTAGATACTATCACTACAAACCGTAACTCCTCAAGCTAAATATTTTGTAGGTGAGGGAAAAGCTCAAGAAATTGCAGATGCAGTGCAATCACATAATGCTGATGTTGTGCTTTTAACCATCAATTAACCCCAGCACAAACACGTAACTTAGAAAGTTTATGTCATTGTCGAGTGGTCGATCGCACTGGCGTCATTTTGAGATATTTTCGCCCAACGAGCACGCTCTCATGAGGAAAAATTACAGGTTGAACTTGCGCAACTAAAAACACTTATCCACTCGATTAGGTTCTGTCGCAAAACAGGCTTTGAGATCAACAAAAAGGCGCGGTAGGATTACGTGGGCCAGGTGAAACTCAATAGAAACCGATCGTCGTTTGATTAAAAGTGCGCATTTCTCAATTACAAAAATCGATTGGCAAAGGTGGAGAAAACAGCGCAATCAAAATCGCCAAACACGCCAAAAAGCAGATGTCCGACCATTTCACTTGTTGGCTATACCAATGCGGAAATCAACCTTATTTAATCGTTTAACCAATGCGAGGTTTATGCCGCGGATCGGCTTTTTGCAGCATTAGATCAACTTTTACGAAAATTACAGATTCAAGATGTGGGTACAGCAATTTTAGCGGATACGGTGGATTTGTTCGACAACTTCCGCATGATCTTGTTTCAGCCTTTAAACTCGACTTTGCAAAGAAACGGTAGAGGCCAGTTGTTACTAGCCCATGTGATTGATGGGCTGACTTTTGAAAACAAGAAAATATCGATGCCGTCAATGATGTACTAGAAGAAATTGGTGCAGGACAAGTGCCTGTTCTATTGGTATATAACTCAAAAATTGATTTGTTGGAAAATGTTGTGCCGCATATCGAATACAATGATGAAAATCAGCCTGTTGCAGTCTACTCTCAGCTGACGAGCTAGGTATTCTAGTTATTGTTTGAGGCTATTAAAGTGCGGTTAAAAACGAGATACTTTCTCTTTCTTTAATTTTACAACCGCATCGAAGGCAAACTTCTGCCATGCTTTTTATCAACTCGATTGTGTAGCTATGAACAAATTTCAGAACAAGGAGAATTCTTGCTAGACGTACAGATTGATAAAATTATGTGGTTAAAGTTATGTAACCAATTTTCTAGGTTATGAATATTAAAATACAATCAGACAATGCCTAATTTATAGAAAATTATTTCAATTTCCATATTGTTTCAATTTATTCGCAATCAGCAGTATAGGAAACGCCTAAACGTTGGAGTAATTTTCTCGTGCTTGGATATTCCGTATAAAATAATTTTAGAACTTGCGACCTCATAAGAATCGATGATTTCATCTAAGGTTTTATTTTTCAAATTCATCCAAAAGAAATCACCGCACTTTTGTGGCGGAGCAAGATTTAAACTTTTCGATAGTTAAATGATTATCTTGTACCAGAGAGCAGGCTACGATAAAGGGTGTTATAAAGCTCACGAACATTCCCTTTCAATCATATTTCTGCAAATAAAGAAGAAAATCTTTATCGAAAGTTGGTTTTGCAATTTTTAATTCTTCACTGATTTCGTAAAAACCTTGTGCCAGTGGCTCAATATCAGCCATGCGTTCGCATGTGCTGGACATTAAGAAGTAAGAACATTTTAAGCGATGAAAACAAATCAGCACGTACTTTACCTTGCTCAACAAGCAGATGAAGCGGAACCTGTGATGTGCAAATCACTCTTACGTTTGCATAGATGTTCCTTCTCTTCCCCCACTCGGCGGAAAAGATCCATCCGTTACGCAGATTTAGCTTTGCAAACCCTCAATGGAAAGTTCGGCAATGCCATCTAGTAATACAGTTCCCTCATTCGCGTATTCAAAACCGATGGTTTCACTGTCTCCAACTTTTTCTACCAAACATTTCGCTTTCGGCATCTTCATCAGGCAACCCTGCAGTTTACTGCGATAAATTTTTATCACGACGCAAACTCTGATAATGACGGGCTTTTGCCAACAATCTTTCCACTCCCAGTTTCGCCCTTGAATTAACAAGGCGCATCAAACATAGAAAAACGTTTCGCATTTTCTACCGCACTTTCATGGATTCACTTTGCACAATAAAACAATCGAAAAGGATTTTGTGGATTAAATTTTGAAGACTGGTCATATATCAGAAATGTAGGAAATAAGATTTGATTATGATAGTACATCAAGGAATTGTAAATATTATTTTACACATCGAAAAATAAAAATACGGTCTATTTTTGGATTTTTAGTTACTGATCCATAATGTAATTGTATAGTGACAGTGAAGCCCCCATTGGGCTTTTCCGCCCAAACTTTTCCTGATGTTCTTTAATAACATTAGATACAATCGCCAGTCCCAGCCCTGTACCGCCAGTCGTTCTAGTTCGTGTTTCATCCACGATAGAATGGCTCAAAAAATTCTCAAATTCATCCAGGATTAATGCCTGCACCATTATCATCAATACGAATCGACAGGAACTCTTCGCTCTTCTTTCAGTAAAGAAATACTTAATACAATTTTATGTATATTTTGAGCGCATTTGTCACTAATATTTTCAACCGCACTTTCTAGCAATCTAAAATTGCCATTAAGTTGTGGTTCATTTTTCGGTAGACTAATTTTTCACAAAAACGCTATTCCACGTTGTTCTGCCTCAAATTTTGCATCATTGATAATATCAGTCAAAAGCGTATTGGCATAAAAATATCCCGTTCTGCATCGGCTATTCATTTGATGGCGTGAAAGTGAAGTAGCTCACTAATCATCTTATCCATTCGCCCCTGATTTCTCTTTCAATGCGTTTACGCCATCTGTTTCACCACATTCATGGCGAACAAGCGCTGCAGCCAACTGCAAACGAGTAAGTGGCGTTTTAATTCATGTGAAATCGATGAAAGTAGAGTTTGTTGATTAGAAATTAGATGATCAATAGACGTTGCCATTCGATTAAAACTTTGACCAACTTGACGTAACTCTAATGGACCATTAGCCACTAAGCTCTTATCAATTTTTGAAAATTGCCTAATGCCACTGAATTAGCTTCTTTCTTGCAAGCGAGAAATAGAGCTTTAGTCAGCATTCCTTGTAAACCACCAAAGTCAATGGACTGGTGATTAAAAAGAATAATCAAAATCAATATAATAGGTCTATCAAAAAGTATAATTAAAGATCTCACGCTGTGGATTAACGTAAGAAATAAAATACAAAGGCATAAGAGGCTGTATCCCAAATAAAACCTGGAACGGCCCGAAAGCTGAAGCTCATTAAAATTTTTACGTTTAGGTTCTGAAAAATCGCTGATACATCTGCAAATCTTCGGATATAAGGCGCTCCTTCTGGTAATTCACCGAGAATATTTTTAGTTTTTAAATTAACTGCAGAACAGGTCTGGAAGGTTGAAATTTATCTGAATGCAAAACAGGAACTTTCGAAATCAGTCCTTGTAATTGACCATTACGAACGATATTTCAGAATTTCTTTTGAGTGATTAACAATATCCGATTCTTTTAAAGGAGAATAGAGTCTTGAGATCGAAGATTGGGTAGTGCGATCACAAGACTCATCATGATGAAAAAGAAAACCAGAACAGAGCAAAATGTTCTGATTGCAAGTTGATTTAAACTGAAAAGACTACGCAATTTCATAAAACTAAGTGACTAAAGATATCCTTTTTCCGCGTGCAGGTTTTAAACCAAGGCAATTTGCTTTCTCGCTCTGGCAGCTTGCGTCGCAAATTAGATATATGCATATCAAGAGAGCGATCAAATGGACTTAGCGGTTTTTCCCAGTGCACCTCTAAACTTAATTCTTCGCGAGTAACAATATTACCTTTCGACTTCTAGTAATAGATAGAGTTTTTAAATTCACTAATCAGTTAAATTTAAGTTTTCCTCACCCATACATCGCAGTTTGACGAGTCAAGTATAAGGTTACGTTCTCAAAAGATAATATTTCTTTTGTATCGTCAACATTATTTGATGGCGACACACTTCGACGCAAAATCGCTCTAATTCTTGCCACTAATTCATGATCATTGAAATGGTTTGAGGCAAGCAATCATCCGCCCCCAAATTCAAGCCCACTACACGATCGATATGTGTCACCTCTTGCAGTGAGCATCATCACTGGCACGTTAGAGACTTTACGAATTTCTTTTAATGTATCAAGACCATTTAGCTTCGGCATCATCACATCAAGTAAAACCAACTCATGGCTTTCATCCAGTTTTTGTAATGCCTCTAATCCATTATTTGCAGTTTCAACTTCAAACCCTTCTAGCATTAAAAGGGATGAAAAGTAATCCGTCAATTCAACATCATCATCAACGAGCAAGAGTTTTGACATTGGGGATCCTTTTTATCAATAGTTCTGTATAGTAGCGGTGAAAATAGAAAGATTATTTCCAGAATTGCCACCAGCTTGATTTTGCTTTCTCACCAGTTTGAATAATGGTGTTGTTCTCGCCTTGTTGCGAAAACTTCTGGCAAAGGTTTATCAAGATTGGTTTCTATCACAATCCCACGTTGATCAAATTTTACAGTGAAAGTATGTTGAACAGGTGTTTCATAAGCACGCTGTTGTAAGAACACATAGTACCAAGTCTGACTATTATAAGGATCGATTAATACTGGCGTCCCCAACAGATATTGTACTTGTTGAGCTAGTCATGCCTTCTTTAGCTTGAGCAACTGTAGTCGGCTTCTAAATAGTTGCCTTGTGGTACATCAATTCGATATACAACTTTTTCAACGGTGGAACAGAGGCGACCGCAATGCTACAAAAAGGTTGCGCCTAAAAAGTGTTTTAACTTGCATTTCTTTTACCTTATTTGTGCAAAAGTACTGTCAAATAATACCCAAGTTTGAGCATATTTCCAAATTAATTCTCTGATTTTCAAAGCCTTTTGTAATTGATCTTTTAAATTCGGCGGTAAACCCTTGATAGTAAAGCGTATCCGTCATTGGTTCCCATTGAATTCGAGTATTTAATAAATCGGCATCGAAACTAATACTCACCCCTTTCCTGAACCAGTGAATTTCGTTAAGGATTTTTAAGGTTGAACGTACTGGCGGAATGCTATCTTCCAAGCCATAATTCTGTTCTCCCCTGCAGGTAACAAAAAGGCTGTTCGTTTAGAGTGGGTAAGGAATCAGAAAGTTCCTGCAATTCAATTTCATCACCGCCTGCAAGTTGAGCTTTGCAATATTTCAAACACTTGTTTTTCACCATGAGTTTGCTCTTTATTAAGTTCACCTTGATCACAATAATCACTCACGGCTTGCAATAAACACTGATTTTGAACCTGTGATTTAATCCTTCTTCGGCACCTAAAAAATCCATGAAAAAATCACTAATTTTGCGACCAACACGACCTTTTAAGAAAGTTAAATAACGATTAGAGTTTGCATTCACCTGCAAATCCGTCAAATTCACTCTTGCCGCAATATCAAACTGAGTAATATCAAGATATTCTGTACGGCGAATCTCTAAATGCTCATCGACTAACATACTATGACGGCTATCAAGCAATGCAATAAACAAATAATCTGTCGCTAAGAAATTATATTGACATAAAATCAAAGTACCACTTTCTGCAAAGTTATATTTACCTAGCTCATCTGCAAGCAATTTTGTTGAGTATTGACTAAAACCCTAAAAACTCAATTTCTTGCTCTAATAAACGATTTAAATGTTGTGCAAAGATAGACTTTTTCCTGAAACACGCCAAAAAGCCTTCGCTTTATTTTGATAGCCTTGATGAAGTTGCAACATCATTTGCTCTACTTCTGGCGTAATTGACAACAGCTCATCACGTAATACACTTTCCATTTTATGCTGTCGCCATCCACATTTTTGACTAACTGATGCAAAACAATTTGATTAACGGTAATACTCATTTTTGTCACCTTTGAAAAATTTGCCACAAATTATAACCGCACTTTTTAAGCAAGAAAAAAGAAATTATTTAGGGTTCTACCAAATAATCGGGTATCATAAGCCAAATCTTTTTGTTTTTGTACTTTTAACATTATAGCTCAACATTCTAAATATTCTGATGCTCAATTAGAGTGCGATTGTAAACGATACGATCGCTGTGCTAGAAAAGCATAAAGCCCTGTGAATCTATCCTTAATCGCACTGGGTAACATGGCAAGTAATTTTGATTAACCACCAGTGTGCTCAAACTCAACGCGAGGCATTAGCTCAAGCGTTTTTCGAATTCATAATTAATGCGGTAAAAACACGTTAATATGAAATGGATTAAAAAGACACCTTCAGCGGCAAACAATACCGCGATGACGTTTCACGAAAAATTTCGTGGGGCCATTGGTTTGCTTTTTACTATCATTATTTTGCCATTCTTATTGGCACCCGTTGTACCTTTATCATTGACTGGCCAGATACTCTAGCGGGAAAACTTTATTTCTTTGTGAGGTTTGCTCCGGACATTTCAGTTTCAACGTTTTTTGCGTTGTACTTTTCACTCGTGGTCTTTCCACTGAGTTTCATTGTTAAAAATCACCGCACTTTTCGCGGATTAACCGTGATATTTTTCCACGATTTGTACAACCTTATTATTATTTGATACCGCCGTTTTCAATCGTTTTAATCTGCATTTATCCTCTGTTGTATGCGAATTTGCTGAGTCAATCCAGAAAATGGTGAAATGTCAGCGCGATTGGCAAATATTCTTTGCACCAATGCCAATAATTTTACTGGCACAAATATATATTTTCTCGCTGGAGTTGGGAAAAATTACGCTGGTCTTGAACGCCAAAAATGGCTAAAGGCACTGGCATATTCTTAACCGCAATGTTCATTGCGACGCATTTTAATTTATGCTTGGGCAGATGCTTATTTGTATCGTCCTATCACCATGCAACGCATCTAATTTCCCTTTATCTTATCCAATGACAGCTCGTTCTTTTTAGAAAAACACGGTTTCTTGGATGGAGAAGAATATACGCAAAAGTGTAGCGCAGAAGGTCGTTTTAGATGCCTTAAAATTGATTATCCGAAAAAGAACTCGCTTACGCAATTACGTGCAAACCTAATATTCTGCTCTGTAACGGTTTCAGGGTTTTGCGCCGAGTGCGATTTCTAATGAAAAAGATGCAAAACTCGCTGAATTTGCAACAAGTTCAGCAGAATTCGCTAATCATTACTGGGCTACAGGTGATGGTAATAACGCAGGCTTAATTGGGTTGTTTTACGGGCTAAATAAATTACACCGATAGCGTTTTAAGCAATCATACCCAATCTGTTTTAGTCGAAAAATTACGTGCTGAAATTATCAGTTGGGTTTATTTTTCTGCTACGAATTTCAAAGATAGCGTCTTCCGCCAAGCATTATTTCGTGAAATAAAACTTTCATCGAATAAAACCAACAAACCAAATAATGAAAGTGCGGTAAAAATCTCAATGATTTTATTAAAGCACAAAAACTACTACTCACCTTGGTTTGCTTATTTGGATTTAGATCTTGGAGGCTAAAAATCCATCAGATTATGACCGCACTTTGCAGGACATTGATTCTCTTTTAGCAAAATCGTTAGAAAGTGCACCGCTTGAAAATACATTAGTCATTATCACGTCAGAGCATGGTTTTTAACCTTTTAGTGGAAATGAATGAAAAAGAGCGAAAACTACTTTGGGCGCGATGAGGTTCAAGTGCCATTGCTTAGTGTATTGGAAAGATTTACCAGTAGGCAAACAAAAATGAATTAAGTAATCATGCGGATATTTTCTCTGCATTAATGCAGACAGTATTCCGTGTAGAAAACCCATTGATGGATTATAGTCAAGGACATAATCTCTTTGATCTTAAGGGTGATGACTGGGTACTTGCCTCTAATTTCCACTGGAATGTGGTGATTCAACCTGATGGAACACAATACCACATTGATCGCAAAGGTAATTACAAAAATTCGATAAAAAGATTATATCGAGCAATCTTCAGACAGACCGCCACTTGGGATATTCTTAGAAGCCTTCCAATTACAAAATTTCTTCTTTGAAAAATAATCTATAAGGGCATAAAAGAATAGATTTTTGCCCTTAGCCTTTTATACTCACGACTCAGTTTAAGACTGAAAAATGTTATTAATGAAAAATCCGTGAGTTTTTCATAACATTATCATAATCTTCTCGCCGTACTTGCAGCACCTTTCAATTAATATACATTCTCGTCTTTTTATCCTTTCTTTTTACGAGGTTTGTGTGAAAAGCCACGTTCGTGGTTTTAAAACCTATATCGCGATGAAATTATCCAGGCGGATGGGTGCAAATGCCCGTGCACATGCTGCGACCGCGCTTTTTACGATGACGCCAGAGAAAAATTGGGATTTATCGTAGTAGTAATTTGCAACAAAAATGGATTTAGTGGATGAAGTAAAACGCACTTCCAGTGTTGATGATTATTACGCACGTTTTTGCCAATCTATTGAATTAATGATATCCCAGGTGTAACCGCATTTTGAGTACTTTTGTCGATATAGACCCAATTTAGCGAAAGATCGTACTATGTGCCGCACAAAAGCTCGCGAAGTGTATAAACATGACATTATTTTGAAATTTGCCAATCAAACTTTAAAGGTGATTGAACCCACTGCGCGTAAATGGTTTGATATTGTGCAGAAATGGTAGATATGATTGGTGGCTTACTCATATCGTGATGAATTGGATTATGGACGCGGCCTAGAGGCCATGGATATATTATTAGATGAGGCCAAATCTCTTGGAATGTGTCATGTACAGTAGACCAATTCACAATCCAAGCGAAAAGAAACGAGCAACTTTGCGACAAAACCATTGAACACGGAATGGAGGGGCGAGTTGTGGGTATCCACGGTATTTCCATTGGCTCACATTCGAAAGAATATCGCTACAAACTTTTACGATGCGTAAAGCCAAAATGATGATGATAGCCTGTCCGATGGCATGGATTGACGGTAATCGCAAAGAAGATCTTATGCCATTCCTACAATGCACTCACGCCAGCAGATGAAAATGATTCCAGAAGGCATCACTGTTGCCCTAGGCCTAGAATAATATTTGTGATTACATGGTTCCTCTATGTGAAGGCGATTTATGGCAGAATTAAGCCTATTGGCTGCGGGTTGCCGTTTCCCACACTTAGATGAAATGGTCAACATCGCAAGTATTAACGGTCGTATAAAGTGTTGGGACTGGAGCCAATTTAGCTTTTATTCCATCCAACCAATGTGCAGGTCGAAAATGGGCAACATTTAAAGTTGATTCAAAAATCTAGCTTTGTAAATGTTGCCCCATTCGTGTAACTTCTGTGTTTTAACTTTGCCAAAAACAAAAACAAATAAAATGAACGCTCATTCATTTTTGAGCAATAATTGCTCATATTTTACTCAAGGATCTTATGCGACAAGCTAAAAACAGACTTAGCTGAACAGATTTTTCAGCGACGGATCGTTTAATGGCAAAGAGAAGTGAATCAACTTTCTATGCACAAACTTGCGAAAAAGAAGCGAATGTAGCCGCAGGAACGATTTACCTTTATTTCAAAAACAAAGATGAGTTGCTTGAACAATTTGCACACTAGGTGTTTTCAATGTTTATGGCAACGCTTGAAAAAGATTTTGATGAATCTAAGCCTTTTTCGAACAGTATCGACAAATGTGGAAAAACAGTTTGTTATTTCTTACAAAGAAAGAATCACTATCTTATCCAATTTAAAGCAATATGAATCTTTGCCTAATTTCAAGGATATTTGTAAAAACGTAAAAATTGCCGTTGGGATTTATTTTGTCATCAAGCACAAAAAGCTGGCTTATTAGCGGATTATCTGAAGATATTCTCTTTTATTAAGTTTGAAAACGGCGATAAATTTAGCCTCTGATGCAAAAATTTATCGATTTCGATCTTAAAACCTGAAATTTTTAGAATCTGTGATTGAACGCTCTTGGCGTGCAATTCAGAAATAATAGTTATTATTTTTATAACGGACTTTAAACATGAGTCAAACTCAACATCAAAGACCAAAAACGCTCACATATTTTCTTTATGAAAAATAATTTTAGTGGTATTTGTCTTAATTTTTGCCGGTGTCATCGGTTTTAATATGATAAAAAGGCGTAATGATAAGCCGAGCCATTGCGGGAATGCCATTGAACCTTCAAGCCCAGTAACTGCACTTGAGAGTACAACCTCGTGAATGGACGCCAGTTATTAACACAACAGGTCTTGTGCGTCCAAATCAGGCGCGATGCTCAGCACACAAATGCAGGTACGATTTCTCAAGTACTTGTGCAAAATGGCCAACAAGTGAAAAAGGCGATTTACTCATTGAACTCGACAGTTCAGTGAACATGCTAGCCTTCAAGCTGCACAGGCACAACTCCCAGCTCTTCGTCAAACTTATCAACGTTATGCGAATTTATTGAAAAGCAATGTGTTTCACGACAAGAAATGGATAACGCCAAAGCGGCTTATGACGCGCAACTAGCCAATAGTGAATCTCTAAAAGCAGCAATTGAACGCCGTAAAATCGTTGCACCATTTGATGGCAAAGCAGGTATTGTGAAAGTAAATGTGGGTCAATATGTAAATGTTGGAACGAAGATATTGCAGTGTAGAAGATACTAGCTCAATGAAAGTGGATTTTGCTCTTTCACAAAATGATTTAGATAAATTGTATATCGGTCCAGCGCGTCCACAGCGACAACAGATGCTCGCTTGGGCGAGAAACATTTTCAGCTCGAATTACCGCTATTGAACCCAGCCATTAATTCATCAACAGGTTTAGTTGATGTTCAAGCTGCATTTGATCCAGAAGATGGGCGTAAATTGCTTTCAGGTATGTTCTCACGTTTACGCATAAGCGCTTCCAACTGAAACAAAGTCAGGTTGTCGTGCCACAAGTAGCCGTGGCTACAACATGTATGGTGAAATTGCTTACTTGCTCACACCATTTATCTGATGAAGACAAAGAAAAATGGCTGAGAATAAAATTGAGATCGTTTATATCGAGCAAAACAAAATCACTGTATTTACTAAAGATCGCTCAAGGTATTTATTCTCAGTTACAAGGCAATGGTAAAACCTGGTGATAAAATTATCACTGGTGGTCAACAAGGTATCGGCAATGGCAGTCTTGTAGAATGGATTGAAAAGACATTGTAGGTGCAACAGAGCCAGTAAATAAAACTAACCTTTAATTAACTAGGAAATACGAGATAGAAATTTACCGATATATTTATTCGTCGTCCTGTTTTTAGCGATTTCAATTAGCTTGCTTATTATTATTTTTAGGTTTACAAGCTATTTTCAAGTGGCAGTGCGTGAATACCTAAAATGACCACCACGGTAATTAGCGGTAACAACCGCCTACCCTGGTGCTGATGCAAATCTAATTCAAGCATTTGTTACTTCTACATTAGAAGAATCTATCGCTCATCGGATAACATTGACTATATGTCATCTGGCAGCGCACCGATGCATCGACTATTACAGTCAAAATGAAACTGAATACCAGATCCTGCTGGTGCGCTTGCCGATGTATTGGCCAAAGTAAATGCTGTGCGCTCAAATTACCAAGCGGAATTGAGGCTCAACCGTAGCCTCTTCATCAGGTGGTACGGGGGATTATGTATATAAGTTTCGCTCCAACAAACTCGACTCAAGTCAAGTAACAGACTACATTAACCGCGTAGTCAAGCCTCAATTCTTTTACGATTGAAGGTGTGGCAGAAGTACAAGTATTTGGTGCGGCTGAATAGTGCATTACGTATTTGGCTGAATCCTCAAAAATGGCGTCACAAAATCTTTCTGCACCAACAGTGATGTCTGCCCTTTCTGCAAATAATGTACAAACTGCGGCTGGTAACGACTAACGGCTACTACGTCACTACCGCAACAAAGTTGAAACAACGACCAAATCCGTTGATCAATTGAGTGAAATGTAATTGTTGCTTCTCGTGGTGATGATTTAGGTACGCCTACGCGATATTGCCACCATTGAATTGAACAGAAAGTGATAATTCTCGTGCAACGGCAAATGGTGCGGATTCTGTCGTATTAGGGAATCAATCCAACTTCATCGGCTAACCCATTAACAGTGGCAGAAAAAATCAGACCGCTCTTTTTGACAATATTAAAAAGCAACTACCGGATAGTGTGAAACTGACATCTCTTTATGACCGCACTATTGCGATTAATAGTTCAATCCATGAAGTAATTAAAACTATTGTGGGAGGCGACTGTTATTGTATTAGTGGTTATTTTTGATGTTTATCGGATCGGCTATCGCAATTTTAATTCCAGTTCTCACCATTTCCGATTTCGTTGATCGAGTGTTTTAATGATGCTACAAAGTTTAGATTTTTCTATTAACTTAATGACATTATTAGCACTTATTCTAGCTATCGGCTTAGTAGTTGATGATGCGATTGTCGTGTTAGAAAAACGTGGATCGCCATATAAAGAAGGAAACACCATTCCGTGCTGCAATTATTGGTACTCGTGAAATTGCCGTGCCTGTAATTTCCATGACTATCGCATTGATCGCGGTTTACTCACCGATGGCTTTAATGGGGGCAGTACTGGCTACATTGTTTAAAAGAATTTGCTTTAACCCTTGCTGGTGCGGTATTTATTTCTGCATCGTGGCATTAACGTTATCGCTAATGATGAGTAGTAAATTACTTAAATCCAACGCTAAACCAACATGGATGGAAGAACGCGTAGAACATACCTTAGGTAAAAGTAAATCGTATTTTACGAATACATGCTTGATCTCGTTATGCTCAATCGTAAATCAATGCTAGCTTTTTGCTGTGGTAATTTTCTCAACGCTCCCCATTTTTATTTAATTCACTTTCTAATGAATTAACACCAAATGAAGATAAAAGGTGCATTTATTGCCATTGGTAACGCGCCATCTAGTGTGAATGTGGATTATATTCAAAATGCAATGCAACCATACATGAAAAATGTAATGGAAACACCTGAAGTGTCTTTTGGGATGAGCATTGCTGGCGCCAAATTCTAATGGCTCGTTAAATATCATCACATTGAAAGACTGGAAAGAACGCTCACGTAAAGCAATCTGCGGTAATGAATGAAATCAATGCAAAGCAGAAATCAATTCCAGAAGTCTCCGTATCTGCATTTAACTTTCCTGAAAATTGATACTAGGGGAACAAGGCCCTCCAATCGCCATTGTATTAAAAACTGCTCAAGATTATAAATCGTTGGCAAATACCGCAGAGAAATTCCTTAAGTGCGATGAAAGCCTCTGGCAAATTTATTTATACAAATTTAGATTTGACCTATGACACGGCACAAAATGACAATTTCAGTCGATAAAGAGAAAGCTGGAACTTACGGTCATTACGATGCAACAAATTAGTAATACTCTAGGGAGCTTTCTATCTGGTGCGACGATTACGCGAGTCGATGTGAGATGGACGAGCTTTATAAAGTCATTTCGCAAGTCAAACGTGATGATCGTTTATCGCCCGAAGCATTCAAAAACTATTACTTAACGGCAAGTAATGGGCAATCTGTAGCCATTAACGGTTTAATCACAATGAGCCTAGAAACACAGCCTACTTCATTATCGCGCTTTGGCCAATTAAACTCAACAGCTGAGATTAGCGCAGTACCAATGCCAGGTTCATCAACGGGCGATGCCGTTTTCATGGCTACAACAACATGCAAACCAGATAAACTCACCGCAAGGCTATACGTTTGATTTTAAATCCGAAGCACGTCAATTAGTCCAAGAAGGTAACGCATTAGCCGTCACTTTTGCCTTGGCTGTTATCATCATATTCTTGGTACTTGCCATTCAGTTTGAATCTATACGTGACCCAATGGTAATTATGATTTCCGTACCATTAGCCGTTAGTGGTGCATTAGTGAGCTTAAATATTTTATCCTTCTTTAGCATCACGGGAACAACATTAAATATCTATTCTCAAGTTGGGTTGATTACTCTCGTAGGATTAATCACCAAACACGGTATCTTAATGTGTGAAGTGGCAAAAAGAAGAGCAGCTAAACCATGGTAAAAACCCGAATTGAGGCAATCACTCATGCTGCAAAAGTACGTTTACGCCCAATCCTAATGACAACCGCAGCAATGGTCGCTGGATTAATTCCATTACTCTATGCAACGGGTGCTGGAGCGGTATCTCGCTTTAGCATGGGGATAGTGATTGTAGCGGGATTATCCATTGGGTACTATTTTCACCTTGTTCGTATTGCCTGTGGTATATAGCTATGTCGCAACGAACATAAACCATTACCGGTTTTTGATGAAAATAAAACAACCCACTAATTAAAACATAGAACAAAACCGCACTTAGGTTACCCAAAGTGCGGTTTATTTTTCTAGATTATTTTTAACCTAAGATTTTTATCTAACTCTTGGCTAACTTCTTCCACTTTTTGTGTACCGTCTAAACGGAAATATTGAGTATTCTCGCTTTCGCTTCTGCTTGGTAATAATCAATTAATGGGCTGGTTTGTTTATGATATACGGCTAAACGATCTAACACAGTTTCTGGTTTATCGTCCGCACGAATAATTAAATCTTCGCCAGTTACATCATCTTTACCTTCCACTTTTTGGTGGGTTGTAGACGATATGATAAGAACGGCCAGATGCTTGGGTGTACACGACGGCCACTCATACGTTCAACAATCACTTCGTCTGGCACATCGAATTCTAAAAACAAAATCAATTTTAACACCTGAATCTTTTTAGAGCATCCGCTTGAGGAATGGTACGAGGGAAGCCATCTAACAAGAAACCATTTGCGCAGTCAGGGTTGTGCAATACGATCTTTACAAGGGCAACGGTTAATTCATCTGGTACTAATTTACCTTCATCCATTAATGCTTTTAGCTTGTTTGCCAAGTTCAGTCCCCTGCTTTGATTGCAGCACGGAACATATCGCCTGTTGAAATTTGCGGGATACCAAATTTATTCATAATAAATTGTGCTTGGGTGCCTTTTACTGCACCGGTGCACCTAAAAGAATAATTTTTCATATCTCCATTAATAAAAACGTGATTAAGATACTGATAAAGCATAGTGCGGTCAAATTTTTATAATTTTTACTGCACTTTTATAGTGAATTAGCCTTATTATTTTTCTTGATTCCAGGCGCTACCCAAAAATAAACAAAGCATGCCAGGAATCAGCTAAAATAAACAAAAACCAAAAATACTGATAATATCCCACTGCTCCCACAACATAACCAGAAAGCATACCTAACACTTTACTTGGCAAAAGCTGAAAGGCTCGTAAAAAGTGCAAGCTGTGTTGCGGTATAAAGAGGATTACTCTCACGGGCCATAAAAAGCCACAAAAAGCCGCGGTGCCAAGTCCAACACCAATATATTCTGCTGCAATCACAACACCCTAGTTTCCATAACTCAGCTGATGTAATAACATCAAAATGTCCGAAAGCAGCCAACAAATAAAGCCCCAATTGTCACCATCTGCTACAAGCCCAAATAGCTACAATGTACGGTTAATACCAGTTTTAACATTATCTCACACCAGCAAGCCCAGATAAAATGCTTGACCAAAAGTGCGGTACTTTTTACAACAATGGCTATATCCTCTTTGCTAAATCCCCATGTCATAAATAAATTTGGTTTGTAGCGTTGTAGCAAAAAGAATCTCAAACTTATACAAAAACAAAAACAGTAAAAACCGATAGCCTGAATGATGCCCTTACGTTGAAAAATTCTTGTAATGGAATCCAAAATGCTTGATAGAAAGGCTGATTAGTTTGCTGCATGTCTATTTTTGGCTCTTTTGCTAAAAACAGTGTCATGAAGATGCCCGCTAACATACAAAGTGCGGTCCATAAAAGACTGTTTCCCAAGGATAAATCGCCGCCAAATATAGCGATAATCCACCCGGAATTAATCCGCAATTCGATAAGCATTAATATGAATAGTATTTCCCAAACCTAATTCATGATCACTCAAAATTTCACGGCGATACGCACTCTAACACGATATCTTGTGTGGCTGAAAAAGCAATAAGCAACGCAATATTTGCTACCGCGCTAAGTTGTGTGAGTGGATCAAACAGGCTAATGATGTAAAGTAAAATCAATAATGCTACTTGTGAAAGCAGCATCCAGCTACGACGACGCCCTAAAAAAACTTGGGAAATAACGATCCAATAATGGTGCCCACAAAAATTTCAATCCATAAGGCAACATCACACCGGTTACTGCACCAATAAGTCTCAATTGAAAGATGTTTATCTGTCAGCCAAACAGGCAACATTTGCAATAACACAAATAATGGCAAACCAGAATTAAAACCTGTGAATACGCAAATCAACATCTTGCGTGTAAAAAAATTTGGGAAGAAAGGGAATTTGACATAAAGTGCGGTTAATTTTGGGTTATATTTTTAGAAACTTTGCCTTTTCAATTAAAGGATAAGTGTAAAAATTAGGGGATTTTTAATCACATCCCCAATGTTTAGCATTCTTCTTCCTAAAAAGAATAACAAATATTAGAGAATATTAATCTCTGTACCCTTTTTGGATTATTTTTTTCTGCCAGTTCCACGTATCTTGCATCATTTTCAAGACCACGTTCTGCCACCCAACCAAAGCTCTTTTTGCAGCTAAACTAGGATCTGAATAGCATGTCGCAATATCACCAGGACGGCGTTCTACAAGTTTATATGCAATTGTAATGTCGTTAGCTTTTTCAAAGGCTTTTACCATATCTAATACGGAATAACCATGCCCTGTACCTAGGTTATAAATATGTAAACCAGCATCATTTTTCATGACGTTTAAGCGCTTTTAAATGCCCCACTGCTAAATCCACTACATGAATATAATCACGCACGCCTGTTCCATCATGGGTGTCGTAATCACTACCAAATACAGAAAGTTGTGCTAATTTACCGATAGCAACTTGGCTAATATAAGGTAATAAATTATTTGGAATACCATTTGGATCTTCACCAATTAAGCCGCTTTCATGCGCCCCAACCGGATTAAAATAACGCAAGATGGTCATGCTAAATTTGGGTTCCGCTTTTGCTGTATCGAGTAAAATCTGCTCAACCATATATTTAGATGTACCATAAGGATTGGATTGTACCGCCAACTTCACAATCTTCTGTAATTGGAATAATTTTTGGATCACCATAAACCGTTGCAGATGAGCTAAATACAAAGTTCCAAACACCCGCTTTTTCATTTCTTGAATTAATACAAGGGTGCCAGCCACATTGTTCATGTAATATTCTGTCGGCTTTTTGAACACTTTCCCCTACGGCTTTTAACCCTGCAAAGTGAATAACCGAGCTAATCTCATTTTCTGCAAAAGATTTTTTTGTAACAAAAGTACGATCTCAAAAATATCACCCTCATAAAATTTTGTTCTTTGCCTGTAATTTGTTTTACACGCTCAAGGGATTTGGGCGATGAATTGCAAAGATTATCTAATACCACCACCTCTTTGCCAGCATTTAATAATTCTACAACTGTGTGAGAACCGATATAACCAGCGCCACCTGTCACTAAAATGGTCATAATGATTTCCTTATTAATTATTGAGACTAAAAATTATATCACTATTTTTGTGTGATAAGAACGATGTCTGTATGCCCTTGCGGTGGTACCGCACGTTTTTAACTCGATACGGTTTCGGCAGTTCAAGCAAAGCCTTCTGTTTCATATTGGCTCACTGGGATAGAATGACCAATATATTCTTCAATTGCTGGTAAATTCATCGCATATTCTTCGCAAGCAAAACTAATCGAAACACCACTTTCCCCTGCCCGTCCAGTGCGGCCGATTCGGTGAACGTAATCTTCTCGATCATCGGGTAAATCATAATTGAAAACATGCGTTACATCAGAAATATGCAAGCCACGAGCAGCCACATCTGTTGCTACTAAAATATCTAAATCACCGTCGGTAAATTGTTTCAATAACGACAAACGTTTTTCTGTGCTACATCGCCAGTCAGTAAACCAACACGATGCCCATCAGCCGCTAAATAACCCTCAAATTTCTTCACAACGATGTTTCGTATTAGCAAACACAATACAGCGCTCAGGCCATTCATCTTCCATTAAGGTTAAGAGAAGTGCCATTTTATCCTGATTAGATGGATAAAAAAGTTCTTCTTTGATTCGATGCCCTGTTTTTTGTTCCGGTTCAATTTCAATATATTCAGGGTCATTCATATCTTCAAATGCTAATTCACGCACTTTATAAGAAAGTGTCGCTGAAAATAACATCGTTAAACGAGATTGCGGAGCGGGGCATTTACGCAACAAATAACGAATATCACGGATAAACCCAAGATCGAACATTCGATCCGCTTCATCTAGCACGACAACTTGAATTTCATCTAAACCAATTACGCCTTGTTTTACATAATCAATGACTCGCCCCGTCGTACCAATCAAAATATCTACGCCACGCTCAATCGCTTGTAGTTGTTTATCATAACCATCGCCACCATAGGCAAGTGCGGTCTTTAATCCACTCGCTTTGGCAAGAAATTCTGCGTCATTACTAATCTGCACTGCTAATTCTCGAGTAGGCGCTAAAATCAAAGCTCTTGGGTGAGGATATTTCAGATTAGGATCTTGGTGAGTTAAAAGATGGTGAAAAGTAGCCGTTAAAAAAGCCATTGTCTTGCCTGTACCAGTTTGAGCTTGTCCTGCGACATCTCGTCCATTTAAACTGATAGGCAAGGATAAAGCCTGAATTGAGGGTACAAAAATCAAAGCCTTTTGCCAAAGCATCTCGTACAATGGGATGTAGAGGAAGATCGGAGAATCGTTGTTGGCTTAAATAATCTTGTTGTATAAAAATCACATTTTAGAATAATAAAATTACGTTTAGCATAGCATGCTTAGGAAAATCCTCAAAAAGGACTGCATGATGAAAAATTAACCGATAGGGTTTCCTATCGGTTAATCTCTATTTAATGCTCCATCTCGTCACCACATTCGGATCCATTGCAAAAATCAGCAGTATCACTTGGAATCGCTTTTTCTTCAGCCGCCCATTCGCCAAGATCGATTAACTGGCAACGTTTGCTACAAAAAGGTCGAAAAGTACTTTCATTTGTCCAAGGCACGATTTTTGGCAAATCGGACAAGGTACTTCAATACATTTCATCAGACATTTTTATTTTTCCGCTTGTTGTAAATAAAACTGGTGCAATTTCTAGCACCTTTTGCTGCAAGTGGCAGTTTTGAGCCAGTTCAGCATCATTATTAATCACGTCATCCGCCCATTTTTAAACGCTCTTGTTGAGAAACTTGAGAATTCATAATGCGTTGAATTTGTTCAAAATTATTGTTATCTCGTTGCGATGAACGATCAAGTTGAGTTTGTGGACTCACATCCACCACCAAAAATACGATCACAAAGTGCGGTTAATTTATTTTCTATTAATAAAGGGACGACAAATAATGTAAGGCGCAGTTTGTTCTGCTAATTGTTGTTTCATTCGTTCACGAATAGCGGGATGTAAAAAGATTATTTAACCACAATTTTATCTTCATCATGACTAAACACTGTTCTCGTAAAGCTGCTCGATTAAGTTCACCTTGTTCCGTTAAAACTTGAGTACCAAAATATTCAACAATTTTAGACAATAAAGGGAATCTGCGACGACTTCTCTAGCAACCACATCCGCATCCACTAGAGGTATGCCAAGATCGGCAAATAAATTAGCAATCGTTGTTTTACCACTACCAATGCCACCAGTTGTCAACAATATAAGTCATATGATTTCCATAAAAATTTTCAGTATTATACAAAATAACGATAGTAAAAATCAGTGCTCCAAGCCAATGCTTAGTGAACCATAACAAATTAATTTATCTACATTATCATGCTTTTTACATATTGAAAAAAATAAAAAGAAAAAAATATAACCATGGAAAAACGACAACCCAAAGAAATGCACTAATGACAACAATAAATTTAAAACTAAAATGCAGCGTTTTATGACGAAAATGTTTCATGGCTAAATGTATTCCCACAAAGCCACCTAAAAAGACTTAGAAGAAAAACGTTTTTCAGGGATTCTCCACTGTTACGCACCGCCCGAATTTTTATCTCTCCACATAAAAATAAGCGGCGATATTTATCGCCGCTAACCATATAATCAACGAAAGAAAAATAAATCATTTCGGATAAACTGAAGACGTTTACAAATTGCTAATACTTTTTCTTTAGTTTCAGCAATCACTTGTTCTTCATTTTTCTTTGCCCTAAAGCATCTAACACATCACACATCCAGCCAGCTAGTTGACGAACATCATTTTTCATTGAAACCACGACGAGTCACAGATGGTGTACCCACACGAATACCTGAAGTAACAAATGGTTTTTGGTGATCGTTTTGGTGCAGCATTTTTATTCACGGTAATATTTGCTTTGCTTCAATGCCGCATCAGCTGCTTTACCAGTTAAGCCTTTGTTTGATGAAACTGACTAAGAATAAAATGGTTTTTCAGTGCCATTTGAAACCACGTCACAGCCGCGTTGTTTAAACACTTCCACCATTGCTTTCGCATTTTTAATCACGTTTGCTTGGTATTCTTTATAAGCTGGTTCTAATGCTTTTTGAAACATACTGCTTTCGCCGCAATAATGTGAACTAATGGACCACCTTGGTTTGCAGGAAAAACAGAAGATTGTAAGCGTTTATAAATTTCTTCATCACCGCAAGAAGAAAAGGATTAAACCACCACGTGGACCACCTAAGGTTTTATGGTAGTCGTTGTCACAACGTGCGTATGGTAATGGGTTTGGATATAAAACCTGCAAGGTGATTAAGCCCGCAACGTGAGCCATATCCACAAATAAATACGCACCCACTTCATCGGCGATTTCACGCATTTTTTCCAATCCACCACTTGAGAATAAGCAGAGAAACCCGCCACAATCATTTTTTGGTTTGTGTTCTAATGCTTTTTGACGGACATCTTCATAGTCGATTAAACCATCGGCAGTAATACCATAAAGTACAGAATTATAGATTTTACCGGAGAAACTCACTTTTGCCCCATGGGTTAAGTGACCACCGTGTGCTAAATCCATCCCTAAATGGTATCGCCCGCATTGATTAATGCTCCATATACCGCTGCATTGGCTTGTGAACCTGAGTGTGGGCTGTACGTTTACATAATCCGCACCAAACAACTCTTTAGCACGATCAATCGCTAACTGTTCTACAATGTCTGCGTACTCACAACCGCCGTAGTAACGTTTACCAGGATAGCCTTCAGCATACTTGTAGTAAACTGTGAACCTTGAGCTCCATTACGCGTGGACTCGCATAGTTTTCAGATGCGATAAGCTCGATATGCTCTTCTTGACGACGATTTTTCGTCCTGAATGGCTTGCCATAGAACCGATCGTAATCAGCGATGTTCATACTTTTTAAACATTGTATTTTCCTCGTTGTTTGCATTATTTGTGTATAGTTTACCTGTTTCTAGGCAAAAACTTAATCAGTACTTTCGACCATATTTTTTTCATTATTACAATGAAAAACATTCATTTATCTAAATCGAGCCTTTTTTCTTTCACTAATTTCTCAATTAGCTTTAACTTCTTTTGTTTTTCTCGCCAGCACCAAGTTTTACGGCATTGGCTGGTTTCTTTCGTATAAGTATTAAAATTGGTCATTCTTGTTGGACTTTTTCATTTTTAATCTTCATATCCAAAATGATCACCACAGCGATCACAGGTGAAACAAATTCTTCTCATAATCTTTAAATTCTGGAACTTGTTCTACGATTTTTCGCAACTTGTGGTGAATGGGCGGTTTTAAATAGACGATCGGTAAAAATCATAACTCAATTTACCATCACCTGCCCTGCCATTTAGCTTTGGCTTGCAACAAATAACGCATCCAGCCTTCTTTTGTATTAATCTGAGAGATACCACGCATCAGCACGGCTTTGATCCGCTCGATAAGTGACATAATCAAAAATGCTCAACTGGCAAAGGTGCCTTGGCGGTTGGTTTAACATGACAAACCCAATCACCCACCAATGCTTTTTTCCTGTTCAGTTTGCTGATGCGCCGTTGCACATCCCTGATAGCAATACAGCGACAAGACTACCTAATACTAATTTTCTCATAGTAATACTCCTTTTATTTAGTTGATTTCCTCACTATCAAAAATAAAGTGCGGTTAAAATCACGCTTGTTTTTTATCAAGCTTAAAATAATTGTATTTATTTCTTTTACAAACCACTGATTCAATAACTGAATATCTTTTGTCATTCTCGGTGACTCGTCGGCAAGTCGCAAAAATCCTTATCTAAAATAAGTTGATTGCCATTCTGTTTAAGCTCAATTGGCATATTCACGTGATCGCCTGATTTGCTATAAAAACGTAGCTAGTTTCTCTTTTTCTTGTTTTTGTAATTTCTTATCTTGCTTAATGGCTTTAGCCACATTGTTACTGTGTGCAGGCACCATCGCGCGATTAACAAAATCAAAACTCAAGACATTATTTTTGGCTCTGCTCATTTCACCTTACCTTTTGTTAAATAACGAATAGTCGTCTCTTTATCCAATTCAATGTAGGAAATGTCTCGCAAGGCGCCTGTTCCATCAGATTTTAAGACGAAGTGTTCTAAACGATCGTAAGTTTGTTCTATCTTTTGTCGGTATAGTACGACAAATCCACTCGCCATCTAATGTTGCACTTTGTGAGACATTTGATGCTCCCGCACAACCTGTTAATAATGCAGCAACAAGGCTACCCAATATTAATTTTCTCATGAGATACTCTTTTATTGACAGTAGGGATAACATTGATCACAACAAAATAGGGAAATTTTCGTTTAATCAGGAATGTGTAAAAAGGCAGCAGTTACATAAATCATCACTCTCAAATTCTGATATTTCACCCTGCAACCTTATTCGGAATGGGAACAACGCACAGTTAGTGGTTTATTTAAGCGAAATGCCATCGTTCCCGTATCGCGCATAATAGCCGCTATGCTTTCTGCCTTAACATTTCCCGCCACTGGAACCGTGTCTCAAACCGATACCACATACGGCGCTATAAGTCAGTAAAGCGCGAATATCAAAATAGTGTTTTTTTGTGTACCTTCGGCTAAAACCCTAAATCTTCTGTCACCGCCAACATTAATCCAGAAAACCCAACCAATGGCACACGTTGGATTGATTTAAACACTTTTGTCAGTAGCGCAGAAACCTCGACTGAACCAGCCGCACCAAAAATAGGGTAATCCCATTAATTCATACACTTTTGTCATAGATGCACAATTTTTAGATGGTGCCGCTGAACTATCAATGCCAGCAAACTCAAATTCACCCTGATAATTTGACCGCACTTAGCATCTCTAATACTTGATCTACATGATATTGCAGGGCTTGCGACATAGCCTGATAACAATCAGCATAAAATTGATTATGAGGCGATTTTTGGTACAGATTTTAATACTTCGACTAATAAATCCGGTGTTTCTAAACCAATGACAAAACTGTTCGGCAAAATGACTTAGATGATAACCTGTTGGGAAATAAGGAATAAAATGGCTTGCAGTTAAAAATTCACAGTAAAGTTAAAATTACCTTCGCTACGAGGGGTGATGTTCGCAATTTGTTGTACGGCATAAACAGATTGCTCAATAAGTTCATTATCTAACACGCCATTTTTCATCTAATGGCACATTAACACAGGCATTACACAAATCGCCATAAGCAGCGATTAACTCAGGCAATAAAGCAATTTCCTCTGTATTTCGCCGCACCAATTGCAAAATCGAATACGAATCCCACTTTCATTAAATTTATTCAATAACTCCGTTAAATATTGCAAATCTGCTTTTGCTGTCTGCAAATTGGTTAAATCTAAATATTCACCAAAAGGATTGGTAATCACTCGAATCGATTGCAAGGTATAAACGGCTTTCTGCACAGCTGGTACAATAAATCGACATCACGTTTTTACTGAATGAAGAGCGGCTCCTCATTGAGTTTTTATCTTTTATGTAATGTCAGAAAAACGACCAGTCGAATGCGACATAATTCCTTATTTTTATAATCCATACAACCCTTAACATTAATTATTGTTCGCGAGCCACGGCACGATAGCCGATATCACGACGATAAAACGGCCGCTCCATTGGATTTGTTCTGCAAGTTTCAGCGCTTTCTGCTGTCTCAAATACGCTTTCACCCAATGCAGTCACACAAAAGCACGCGGCCACCGTTGGTGACTAACTTGCCTGCTTTCTAGCCTCTACGCCGGCCAAGAAAAATCTTTCTCATTTTCGACCGCACTTTGAGGCAAAACCGCTGATTTCATCGCCTTTACGATAATCTCCCGGATAACCTTCTGCTGCTAATACGATACCTAAAGCAGCTTTTGATTCCATTGGGATTTCACTTCGTCCAATTTGCCATCACTGGCTTTTGAAGACAAAGTTCCACCAAATCCGATTCCAAACGCAACATAATCGGTTGAGTTTCGGATCACCGAAACGGCAGTTAAATTCGATTACTTTCGGCTGACCATTCGGCATGATCATCAAACCGGCATACAAGAAACCAGTGTAAACATTGCCTTCTGCCGCCATGCCGTTGACCGTTGGATAGATCACTTCACGCATCACGCGCTCATGAATTTCAGGTGTCACCACAGGCGCAGGCGAATACGCACCCATACCGCCAGTATTTAAGCCTGTATCATTTTCGCCCACGCGTTTATGATCTTGACTAGTCGCCATAGGTTCAACATTTTTACCATCTACCATGACGATAAAACTTGCTCTTCGCCATCTAGAAACTCTTCAATCACCACTCGGCTGACCCGCTTTGCCAAAGGCATTGCCAGAAAGCATATCACGCACAGCCTCTTCTGCTTCTTGTAATGTCATCGCCACGATGACGCCTTTGCCCGCCGCCAAACCATCTGCTTTTACGACAATTGGTGCACCTTTTTCACGTAAGTACGCCAAGGCTGGTTCTACTTCAGTAAAGTTTTGATATTCCGCTGTTGGGATTTTATGACGCACTAAAAATCTTTTGGTAAAAGCTTTTTGAACCTTTCCAATTGTGCGGCTGCTTTAGTTGGACCAAAAATTTTCAATCCAGCCTCACGGAAATGCATCAACTACCCCAACCACTAGCGGTGCCTCAGGGCCAACAATGGTTAATCCAATTTTGCTTATCTTGAGCAAATTTCACTAATGCTGGGAATATCTGTTGCAGAAATATTCACGTTTTCTACTTTGTGTTCCAATGCGGTACCCGCATTGCCTGGTGCGACAAAAACTTTATCTGCTAGTGGAGATTGTGCAGCTTTCCAAGCCAAGGCGTGTTCACGACCGCCATTTCCGATGATGAGGATGTTCATGTTGTAGTCCTTGTATCTTTTTGAATTTAATCCCCTCTTTAGCAAAGAGGGGTAGGGGAGACGTGTCTGAGTTATTTTCAACCTCATAGTACATTTAGCATCGTTTAAATCTCTCATCCCCCTCTTTACGAAAGAGGGGGAATAAGTAAGTCGCTCATTGAGTGAAGTTACGACATAAATTAACGTCTAAAATGACGCATTCCAGTTAATACCATCACCATATTATGCTCATCTGCTGCATCAATCACTTCCTGATCACGCATTGAACCACCTGGATGGATAATACACTGAATCCCTCACTTCGCTGCAGCATCAATACCATCACGGAATGGGAAAAATGCATCAGATGCCATCACACAACCAGATACGGTTAAACCTTCATCCTGCGCCTTAATACCCGCAATCTTCGCAGAATATACACGGCTTTGATTTGGCCTGCGACCAATACTCGATGGTTTGGTTATCTGCATAAACAATGGCATTGATTTCACTGAATTTCGCCACTTTCCAACAGAACAATAAATCTTTTAGTTCTTGTTCAGTCGGTTGACGTTTGCTGACCACTTTTAAATCATCCAAGCCTCACCATGCCCTAAATCAGCATCTTGCACCAACAAGCCACCGTTCACGCGTTTGAAATCTAAACGTTGGGTACGTGCTTGCCATTCTCCACATTCCAGCAAACGCACATTTTTACGTTTCACGACTTCTGCGCTCAGCAGAAACTTTCGGTGCGATAATCACTTCCACAAATTGACGTTCTACAATTTCATTTGCCGTTTTTCGTCTAATTCACGGTTGAAAAGCACAATGCCGCCAAAGTGCAGAAGTTGGATCGGTTTGGTAAGCACGATTATAGGCGTCTAAAATATCTTTTCCAAAGCCACACCACATGGATTGGCATGTTTAACGATCACACAGGCCGGCTCATCAAATTCTTTCACGCATTCAAGTGCTGCATCAGTATCAGCAATATTATTGTAAGACAAGGCTTTACCTTGTAGTTGGTGAGCTGTAGCTACACTCGCCTCTTTCACATTTAAATCAACATAAAAGGCTGCATTTTGATGAGAATTTTCACCGTAACGCATGGTTTGTTTACGAACGCAGTTAAGATTTAAAGTTCGTGGGAATTGACCGCACTTCGCATCTCGCATCTTCTTCCACTGCCACATGATATGGTTTAAATCCATTTGTCCAAAGTAATTGGCGATCATCAGAGTCGTATTGCGCGGTATGTTCAAAATGCTTTGATGGCAAGATCAAAACGGGTTTCAAGCGTTAGGCTGTTTTTGATGTTTATCCATCTCTGCAAGAATTGTGTTGAAATCATGATTATTCACCACGATCGCCACATCTTTATGGTTTTTTCGCGGCGGAACGCACCATCGTCGGGCCGCCGATATCAATATTTTTCCACGGCATCTTCTAATGTGCAGTTTGGCTTAGCCACGGTTGCTGCGAAAGGATATAAATTCACCACCACCATATCAATGCCTTCAATACCATGTTGCTGCGATGATGGCATCATCTGTACCACGACGACCAAGAATCCCGCCATGCACTTTTTGGATGTAAGGTTTTTCACGCGACCGTCCATCATTTCTGGAATCCTGCATAATCAGACACTTCAGTCACTGGCAAACCATGCTGCTCCAACAATTTTATGGTACCGCCAGTGGAAAGTAGTTTTTACACCCGCGTTGCACTAAACCTTGAGCAAATTCTACGATACCGGTTTTTTATCAGAAACACCTCAGTAAAGCCTGACGAATTGGACGATCTGTCATTACATTTTCCTTCATTAAATGGTTAAAAATAAGCGGAGTGAATTATAGCGCAAAACGTTTGCGCAAATATAGAAAAAGATTAAATAAAATGTAATCAGAATAAAGTGCGGTAAATTTTAAGAGTTAGCTCACATAAATGTGGGCAAATAAAAGGATTAAATTATGAAACTACAACTAAACTACTTTTTAAAAACTTGTTATTCTAAGGCACAAGCACCTGCACCAGAGAATACAAAATATAAGAAAAGTACAGAGTAAAGTAACGCAAGCTCACCGCCATTTGCAATTGGGAATAGTAAATTCCCTTTTGCCAGCCACATGCATAAAGAAATACGCAAAAGCCATTTGGCCAGATAAAATAAACGCAGCTGGGCGCGTAAATAATCCTAAAATTAATAAGATTGAGCCGACAATTTCAATCACGCCACCCTACAATCATCATAGAGTCACCGACTGGACCATTTCCACCCTGTCATGGAAATTGGAAACTCCCAAAAATTTTTGCTGTGCCATGTAAGATAAACATGTAAGCAGCAGTGATGCATAATAGAGCTAATACATGAGGGCGATATTTTTTTCAAGATTGTTCATTTGCTTTCCTTTTTGTTTTAAAGATGAATTAAAACGGCGCCATATTAATCTTTAACGAGTAGTTAAACAATAATTAAAATTGAAAAGATACTTTTTTACCAAAAAGTAAAAATAACTAAAGTAGCTTTTTCAATCCAATTAGAAAAAGAATCAGCATCCATAAAGCCCGTTACTCTACTTCCTTGAATCTCATTATTTTGCTTATCAAAAATAAAATTGTGGGTAATCCCATCACATTAAAAGCGTTCCATTAATGCTTTATTTTCTGGGCTATTCTTTTGTCATATTCACTTGTAACAATAAGATATTTTGAAATTGCTGTTGCACTTTTGATCTGAAAAAGTCAACTTTTTCAAATTCTTTTACAAGCAACACACCAATCCGCGTATAAATCCAACATCACGATCGAATGCGGATTTTCCGCTAGAGTGCGGTCAAGTTCTTCAATATTTTTTTAATTTGCTTAAATTTAACCTGAGAAACAGACTTATTTTTCTACCGCACTTTGTGCTGTCGGCCTGAGTTTTGCCAAATCCAATTTTTGCAAAGGTTGTACGGAAACCATAGCCAAAACGCAAAACTAATAATTTTAATGGCATAGCCAAAACCGTTCTTAGGCATCTGCAACGCAAACCAAATAAAAGAAATACTGTCGCTAATCCAGCCCCATAAGCGTGGCTCCCTACGCTCAGGCAAAAATACGAGAAAAGTAAAAACACAGGTAACGCTAACATAACAAAGCCGAATGTTTGTTTCACTGTGTTCATCCACTCACCTGATTTTTGGCAAAATTTTTATTACCAAACAATGTGATTAACATTAGCGGCACGCCCATACCAAGTGCGAGCAAATAAAGGGTTGCTGCTCCAGTGAATAAATCACCACTTTGCGCCACATAAAGTAAAGCGCCAGAAAGTGGTGCAGATGTGCAAGGTGATGCCACAAGCCCAGCAATCATTCCCATCGCAAAGGAACCGCCAAAAGCGCCCGAGGTTTGTTTTTGGCTCCATGTATTGAGTTTATTTTGTAAGCTATTTGGCAATTGAATAGTAAATAAGCCAAACATTGAAAGAGCTAAAACAACAAATAAAATAGAAAAGCCCGATCATCACATAAGGATGTTGCAAGGGCAATTTGAAACGGCAAACCGATAGCTGCTACTGCGAGCCCTAACAAGGTGTAAGTCAGTGCCATGCCTTGAACATAAAGAAAAAGCTAAAACTAAACGCTCGCATCATATTTGGACGTTGTTGCTGACCGATAACAATAGCAGAAAGCAACGGTAACATTGGCAATACACAAGGCGTAAAAGCCAGCCCCAATCCCAATAAAAAGAAACCGAAGATCGCCCATTTACTATGGAATAAACCATCAGCCAAACGATCTTGTTCAGATAAAAAGTGCGGTATCAACTGTCGACAGTTTTTCCTTGAGAAACGGCTAAATCCCGCAATTCGTAATACTTTTAGTTTTCAGGCGGATAGCAAAAACCTTCGGTACATCCCTTGATAAGTGATTTCAACCCTGATCATCAGCATTGCTAAATGCGCCGCTAAATACGCCATCAATTGAGCGAGTAAACACCTTCACTTCACCAAAATAAGGGTCTTGATGTAATTCAGCTGCTTTGTTGAGCATGTAAAGTGAGAGCATCCGATTTACCCACTAATTCAGCACTAATCTTATCTTGATATAAATAATAGCCATCAGCAATGTCCCAATGAACCTGTAATTGACTTTTATCCGTAGATAAAGTGGCAGAAAAATGCAAAAAGCATCATCTACTTTCAAGAAAGATTGTGTTTTATCAAATAGACCAGCGTTAGCTGCAAATGCGGTAAAAATCAGTGTAAAGAAAAAGTCATAGAATTGAAAGGAAAAAAGTAAAAATGCGAAATTCTATCACAAAGAAATTTGAATATCTAAAACTATGATTTAGATCATAAAAAAAGGAAAAATCTTATAAAAATAACCGCACTTTTTATTGTTACAACAATGTTACACCGCTAGAATGGAATCATGATAGCATACACCAAAAATAAGTATAAGGATGGAAAAATGGCTACTCCACAAATTCGTTGTTGAAGATGAAATCGTTACCCTGAAATACGCTTAAAGGGATTTTTGAAAGCTGAAGGGTATGATGTGCTTGAAGAGAAAAATGGCGCAGAGATGCATCATATGTTAGAAAACCACAATATAATCTTGTGGTAATGGATATTAATTTACCGGGTAAAAACGGTTTATTATTAGCAAGAGAGTTCGTGAAGAACATTTAACTTGCCACTTATTTTTCTTAACAGTCGTGATAATGAAGTCGATAAAATTCTTGGGCTAGAAATCGGTGCTGACGATTATTTAACCAAACCTTTTAACCCTCGAGAATTGACTATCCGTGCACGAAATTTATTGCATCGCACTATGCCACATCAAGAAAAAGAAAATACATTTGGTCAGAGAATTTTATCGTTTTAATGGCTGGAAATTAGACTTTAAATAGCCACAGTTTAATTACGCCAGAAGGTCAAGAATCTAAAACTTCCACGCAGTGAATTTCGTGCCATGCTACATTTCTGTGAAAAATCCCAGGAAAAGTTGCAAACTCGCGAAGAATTACTAGAAAAATGACAGGACGTGAATTTAAACCCCAGGATCGTACCGTAGATGTCACAATTCGACGCATTCAGAAAACATTTTTTGAAGATCATCCCTAAATACCCGCAAATATCATTATGACGGTGCATGGTAGAAGGATATCGTTTTTGTGGGGATATAGAATAAAGTCATTATTTCTATCAACTGAGAGACTATTTTAAAATTCCCTTTTGAAATTAATTTCCCATTTTGATAGAATCCATACGCTTTTATTGTGATTATCACAATGAAAAGTGAGTTCGGATGAAGGTAGCTGGAGAGCGGGAATTGACCCCACACCGACGATGTAAAAATCTTTCAGGTGCGATGGCAGGGACTGTTACTGACGAACCCTTGGAGAGTCCATTTTAGAAATGGACGCCGAAGGCGCAAAAGAGCGGGTTAATTTTTCAATCGTTTTTCAAAACGCTCAGGCAAAAAGGACAGTGGCAAAAGACATCCCATCGTAAGTGTGGAAATTATCTATCTTTTCACCGCACTTTCTTTTTCCATTGTATCTTTTTCGTCTTCTTGTCGTGTTTATTTTTGATTTAAACGACGAGGAATCACATGGACAATTGAGTCAATTGTTTCAGCTATTGATAGCTTTATTTGGGGCGCACCGCTACTCATACTCTTATCTGGCACAGGGCTCTATTTCTAACGCTACGTTTAGGTTTTATTCAAATTCGCTATTTACCACTTGCGCTGAGGTTACTTATTTAAAAAGATAAAAGGTGGAAAAGGTAAGATGTATCATCTTGTCGCACTTCTTTGTACCGCATTAGCCGCAACAATTGGAACTGGGAATATTGTAGGCGTTGCAACTGCTGTACAAGCAGGTGACCTGGCGCTATTTTGGATGTGGCTGGTCGCCTTATTAGAATGGCAAACAAAATATGCCGAATGCTTGCTCGCGGTAAAATACCGTGTTCGCGATAAAATGCTTTTATGGCTGGCGGTCCAACTGTGTGCCATTGAACGCGGCCTCAGGCATCAAATGGCTAGCAAAATTATTTGCATTATTTGGTGTAACGGTGTCGGGATCGGCACTATTCCCACAGGTCAATGCGATTACCCATGCAATGCAAGATACTTTTAATATTCCTAGTTTTTAGTTACTGCAATTATTGTGACGCTTTTTAGTCGGCTTAATCATTCTTGGTGGTGTATTGCAACCGCATCATCGGTAATTGTGCCGTTTATGGCGATTTTTATACGTCACTACCTCACTGGTTATTATCCTTTAAATATAGAAAAGTACCAGATGCTGATCTCATTAATTATTTATAGTGCTTTTAATCCCGCAAAGCTGCGCTAGGCGGGCTGTTGGCTTTCACCGTAATGAAGGCTATTCAATCAGGCGTCGCTCGAGGCATTTTCTCCAATGAATCAGGTTTAGGAAGCTGGGCACCAATTGCAGCGGCTGCGGCACAAACTCGTGAACCTGTTCTCGACAAGGCTTAATTTCATGACAGGAAATATTCTGGATACTCATCATCGTTTGTACAATGACAGGTATTGTATTAGTACCAGGCGCTTGAATAACTCCTGAAATTAGCGGCGTAACAGCAACAAACTATGCCTTTGCACAAGGTTTAGGACATCAATTGGCGCAAACGATTGTAAACCGTCGGTTTATTATTTTTGCATTCACGACTATTTTTAGGCTGGTGTTACTACGGTGAACGGTGCTTTGTTTACTCTCGCTGGTATTCGTGGCGTAAAATTATATCGTTTAGCTTATATTGTGTTGGTGGGGTTAGCTCATTCTTACACTTTCAAATCTTAATCTGACTATCGCCGATATCGTAAAATGGTTTAATGGCCTTTCCAAATCTCATCGCGCCTCATTGATTGCGAAAAGTTGTGATTGATAGAAAACAAAGATTATTTCCAACGCTTGAAAATAAATCATTACGATCAAGATGAAAATTGTAGAATAATCAACAGGTGTAGATACAGTCAATATTCACACCTCTTATCACACTTCCCATCTTAACAACTTATCTTAGAAAGAAAAGCAGCTTTTTCAGAAATTCAGACATAGATCATATTTTTAAAAATTACTTTGACATTTCGTCTTAAAAACCCTTGAAACCCGAATTAAGAAAGCTATTTTGTAGTTAAAGAAAACTGTAATCACGCAACAAAGAGGTAAATGCTATGACACTTAATATCACCAGCAAAACAAATGGAAATCACCTGCACTGTGAACACTTGGAGGAAAGACTCATGAAATTAGGTAAATGGCAAACACAGTTACACTAACCCCATTTTGATTTTTAAACAGCACCGAATGGATTTACTCAGGAAGATCATTGGCACTCCACTGGGTAAATTTATTGGCAAGTGCAACCCTGAGATGATATGTATAAAGCACTAATGAAGTTGAGGAAAAATTGGAACGTCAGCTCAATAAGCTCAACATAAAAGTGAATCCTCGTCGAGCAGATGAACGCTTAAAAGATTCGTTTGAAAAGCTAATATTGAAAAATAAACTAAAGAGTAGAGAAGCAAAAAGAGTGGTGGGAAATTTTTCACCGCTCTTTTTCAACTAGGATTAGATTTGTGTAAATCTACATTTTAGTCTTTTGACGCCAATAATGCTATAATAGAGTCATGAGCGTTGATTTGCTAAACAAATACCTACGCCCATCACACCAAATGATGCATTAATTTAAAAGAAATCATCGCTGCAACGTTGCACCAACAACTGATGCTAATTATATGGCGAGAGATGCGCCTGAATAACGCACCTCGTTGGAAATAATTCTCAAGTAATAGCGCATGCCATTGGACCAAATGTCATCCCCATGATCGCCATGCTACCAATTACTAAAATGCAAATACACTCATTGGGTACCATTTTCTAAGAAGAATGGCATTGTTAAACCGAGCACGCCAACAGCTACGGTCACCCAAATCAAATCCATTTACGGCGACCAATCCCTGATCGGCATAAAACACCAGAAATACGACAAAATACCAAATACAATAGCACTAATTAATAACAAGCCAGTAAATGTATTTTGCTGGGATATCAAGCCAAGCGCATAACCTGCTTCTAGAAATCTTTTGGTGTTGTTCGAGAATATGCCTGAGCAAAAGCCGTCATAATGTAAAACAGAGAATAAGTTGCCACCATGATAAATGTGCCAATAATCATTGGTTTTTCAAGTGTTTAGTAAAAACAACACTCACTGGTGCATTCAATTTTTGCCTTTTTGTCTCGCTTCCACAAATACATGGCTTTCATGCAAAGTTAAGCGAACATATAAGCCGACAGCAACTAATAAAACGGAAGATACAAACGGAATACGCCATGCCCACTTCCACAAGGGCATCTTGCCCCGAGGAAATAGCTAACTAAGAAGAATGTTGCATTCGCTACCAAATAAGCCAATTGAGACCTCACTGAGGAAAGCTACTGCTACCAAGCTGTTTACCTTTCTGGCGCATTTTCTGTGGCGACTAAAAGCTGCACCACCCCATTCGCCACCGAGTCCAATACCTTGACCAACACGGCGCATACGCAAAGCAAAAATTGGCGCCCAGATACCGATTTGAGCATAGTTAGAAGTAAACCAATTACTACTGTTGAACCACCCATTAAAAACAAGGGAGGCAACCAAGGTTTTTACGACCAATCTTATCGCCGAAGTGACCAAATATGCCGAACCAATAGGACGTGCAAAAAGTGCAAGCGCAAGCAGAAAGAGAAAGCAAATCATTAGAAAGCGGATCATCGCTATGGAAGAATTTGCGTATTGAAAACTAATACAGCAGCGCCGCATAGATATAATAATCAAAAATTCGATTGCTGCACTGACCATCGAGGCTAACGCCACTTCATCGGATTATTACGAAGTTGTGTAGACATTGTGTTTTCCCTTAGTAGTTTATTATAAACATAAAGGACTGAATCTTAGCATTTTAACTAAGTTCTAGCACTTTTTAATATGATTTTCTATTTTTCAGAGAAATATTTTGAATTTTCTAAATGTGAGTTATGTCCAGCGAAAGGAATGGTTACTAAATCAATTTGATTTTTCTTTGGCTAAAACCTGAACTTATGATCGCGTTCGCCACAAAATATATATGGCAAAGAACTTAACCGCACTTTTTCACTAAAATCAGGTTGTTTAGATAGACTTGTCGCCATCAGCATCTTGCCAATATTTTCACCGCAATTTGATTTTTCGTTTTCAACATTAACTGCAGTCTTTCTTCTGCGGTCAAAATGAGAAAACACGCTGTTGATACCAATCATTTAATACATTTTCATGGCATTCTTGTATAAAACGTTGCGCCCAAGCAAAATCCTGCTGAAAACGAACTTGCTTTTTCTTCATATGTTTTAAACCTAGATTCGCCCCTTCTAAAATAACACCTGCAATGAGCTCTTCCACCAGAGGTTGCAGCGCATAATACAAAGCAATCCGTCCGCCTAAAGAATACCCAACAAGAAAATACGGTTCATTTTTCACGCACTTTTAATTTGCTGACAAATACTCCGCCGTTTCTTCAAAATTCTGTGACTTCAATATCTTTAGCTGTCCCAGGAAAAGGCAAATCTAACGCAATACAATTAAAGTGCGGTAGATTTTCAAATGACTTTTGCCAATCGTTTTTGTACCAAGAAGTCCGTGAAGAAAAATGATGTTTATCATTGAAGGATTATTGATAGAAAAATATAAAATATGGCGGACTAAAGCCCGCCTACATAATACTTAAGCACCAATTACTGCGTGACTAATTTGCTCGATTAAGCGTTTATACAAACCACTACCATCACTCGGATCTCGTTTTAATTTCAATTAACGTTGCCTTTGCGACGACTATAAGCCTGTTTAACAACAGAATTAAGATCCGCCCAAGCGTATAAGGATCGAGCGTATTTAAGATCGAAACATTGTCGCGATTTGAGAAAAATCGCCATTATGCGGTAATCGATAGAACTGATCTTTGACTTGTTCATCCACAGGTAACATATCACAAAAATCGCGCCACCATTATTATTGATCACAAAGATTACCGTTGGCTGTGTACGTTTTTGAATAATGCGAAAGAATTTAGATCATATAAAGTGGACGTATCGCCAATCACCGCTACAACAGGTTTATTTGAACCAATACCAATTCCAGCAGCCGTAGCCAACAAAACCATCAATTCCACTCGCGCCACGATTGGTATAAACAGGATAACTTTCTGGTAATTGCGTTAGCGCATCAACAAGACGAACAAGCAAACTATTACCTAAAATAAAACACCGTTATAAGGTAAAAGTGTTGGTAAACGTAATGCGAGCGAGGCTTCCAAGTTAAATTTCCGCCTACTTGCTGTTCAATAAAGGTCGCACAGAACTTAGATAAAGCTAAAGGCTCAAGCAACCAAGGCTTTTGTGCGTAAAAGAGGATGTGCACGCAACCAATGATGTGCTTTTAGCATTAAATCTAGTAAGCGAATGATGATAAGGATTCAATGCTTTTACCGCTTTGTTCAACCAACCAAAATTCACCTTTTAAACGCTTGTAAGAATTGATTAATTCGTTTACTAATAAAACGTGCGCCAAATTGAATAACAATATCAGCTTGCAGAAGTTTTTCACGAACAGTTTGATTTTACGAGCCAAATATCTTCATAAGGCGTCGTTGGAACAACACCGGATTGAATATCCGTCAGTAATACCCAGCCCATCAGCACTTGCCCAAGAGTCACGCCCATCGCTTGCTCTACAGGTAATTGACCAACCACAACGACACCACGTTTGGTACGCCAACGATCCCAGTTTTCATGCATTAATACTTCGTTCTGTTGCGCTCTACATTCATCCAAGGCTTAGTTTGAATTAACCAGCGTTGCAACGGCTGCAACTACAGGGTGAGAATCTACAGCCTCATCAGTTGCATCATAAAGAGGCTCGGCAAATGGCACATTAATATGAACAACGCCACCTTTGTTGTTTTTGTTGGAAGCGCTGCCTGTTCAAGCAGAGAACAACCACTGCGCAGAATAAACTACTGCGTTCGGTTTAGGTAAATTACATTTGCAACTGGATACCGACCGAACATATTTTGCTGACAAATGGCCTGATCGGTACCGCACTCCCAAAGTTCTGGTGGACGGTCAGCAGTTATAAATTCACACCTGTTTGGCGTGCTTCAATAGCCGCAGGATAAGGTTTGCAGTTGCCGTGCCTGATGTCACAATAATGGCAATAGGTGATTGAGTTGCTTTTGGCAACAAGTGCAAAAAGCCAAACCACGTTCATCAAAAATGCGTATGACAAGTGACTGAACCCGCATTTTGCAAACGTGCGGATTCAAGAGTTAAAAGGTGTCGAACGCGAACCTGGCGCGATACAAACGTGAGAAACGCCCTTGGCGCACCAAGGTTTCTAAAATCACTTTCACCCAACAACGAGTTAAACACGCTTACTCGACATTTTTCTCGGTTATCATTTTCTTCTGCAAACAAGGAAATTAACCCTGCTGCTTTTGACGTTCAATTTCTTTCCATTCTTCCAATGGCTGCAGAGCCCGCCACAATGCCCGCGCCAGCAAAATACACGAATACGATGACTTTCAATAAAGGCAGAGCGAATCGCCACACAAAACTCTGAACATACATCGCTCATCACGCCCAATGTTCCCGCATACCAGCCTCGATCAAAGGTTTCATTTCTGACAAAAATCATTTTGGCCTGTTGCTGTGGCAAACCCGATACCTGCAGCGTGATGAATTGCTTTTAATATATTTACATCTGTGCATAATGTGCAGTTAAATTTGCACGAATTTTACGAATCAAATGTTGTACTTTACGTAACGGTTTCAATTCCACATTGCTTACATCAAAACTTTCTACTTGCTTACGTAAATTCTGCGAAATATCTTCTACGACCAACCAATTTTTCTTTTAAATTTTTCTCGTCATTTTAACAGCAATTTGCTTGAGATTTAGTTTCTTCCTCACATCTAGAAACTGATGCAGTCCCCGCCAAAGCTCAGTTAGCAACAAGTTATAACTCACGAGCAAACAGGCGTTCTAGTGAACCAACAAAAACTGAATAGGATTTTCACTCACAAAAATGATAACAACCTTTGATTTGTGCTTTCTGCTATCGTACGCATTAGCTTGCTTTTAAATGAAAGTAGTGGTTTATTGGCTAATACAATTTTTGTCAGTTCCCCACTTTTAATTTCTACCAAAAGCCTGATTTACCCAAAATCAGCCAAGTTCTTTTCATTCAGCTCGAGGCTCTGTATGCAAAGGAATCTGTTTTGGCAAAGCAGAAAAGTGCGGTGAGATTTTCAAAAGTTTTGAGGTGAGCTAAAGTATCATTCGCACTTTGCTCATCTTTCACAAAAACATACCAATGCACCTTTCTATCCTGCTCAACAAGAATTTTTGGTAATACAAATTAAAGTGGTACCTTGAAATTGCAAAACCACCTACCAGTGGAAAACCACTTTCTTCAATAAACTTTGCGCTAAATTTACCAGGAAAATGACCGTTCTTCACCAAGAGCAGCAATGCTTTTTGTTTCATCACGAAAATATAAATAAAATTGTGGATACGCAGATTGACCTTTTCAGCTAAGCCAACAAATCAACCTTTGTCCAGTTTCACCTGAAAACGGACAAGTTCGATTCGCTGATTGCTGTAAATATGCGTGAATTTGCGATTTTAACTCGCCATTGCCTGCGCTAAATAACTCATTAGATTTTTGCTTTTAAATACACAAAAATTAGCCGTATTCTCACCGCAGATTGTTAATGACAAAAATTTACAAAATCTTTTCAATATTGGAAAAATTCAGCGTATCAACCGCACTTTTTCGAAAAATTTATTAGAAACAAAAAGGATTTCACTATGATTATTCCCAAAATCCGACAAATTAGAACACGTCTGTTACGATATCTGCGTGGCCGGTGCACGAAAAGAAGCACTACGCTTAGAAGAAGAAGGCAATAAAATTTCCACTTAATATCGGCAATCCTGCACCTTTCGGCAGTTAGGACCAGATGAAATTTTTGGTTGACGTATTACGTAATTTACCGTCAGCTCAAGGCTACTGTGATTCAAAAGGTTTACATTCTGCTCGTAAAGCCATTGTTCAATATTATCAATCAAGGATTCATGGAGCGACCGTTAATGATGTATATATTGGTAACGGCGTATCTGAGAGCTATCACAATGGCCATGCAAGCATTAGCTTAATGATGGCGATGAAGTGCTTGTAGCCGATGCCTGATTATCCGCTTTGGACTGCTGCGGTAACACTTTCCTGGCGGTAAAGCTGTTCATTACCTGCGATGAAGAAGCGAAATTGGTTCCCCGCTATTGATGATATTAAAGCCAAGGTGAATGCGGGGACTAAAGCGATTGTCATCATCAGCGAACAACCAACTGGCGCGGTGTACAACAAAGAATTATTACAAGAAATTGTAGAAATCGCTCGCCAAAATAATTTGATTATCTTCGCAGACGAAATCTACGACAAAATTTTTATGATGATGGCGCGCACATCATCATATTGCCGCACTTGCTCCTGATTTATTAACCGTTACGTTAAAATGGTTTATCAAAAGCTTATCGAGTTGCGACTCTGCGTCAAGGCTGGATGATTTTTAAATGGCCCAAAACATAATGCGAAAGGTTATGTTGAAGGCTTGGATATGCGCATCAATGCGTTTATGCGCTAACGTACCAATGCAACATGCAATCCAAAGACCGCACTTGGTGGCTATCAAAGTATTAATGAATTTTATTTTGCCAGGAGTCGATTAGCTGAGCAACGTAATAAAAGCTCTACGATCTCATCACTCAAATTCCAGGCATTACTTGCGTGAAACCAATGGGAGACAATGTATATGTTCCCGAAAAATTGATGTGATTCATATATTCACAGTGATGAAAATGGTGCTTGATTTACTCCGCCAAGAAAAAGTACTACTTGTGCACGGTAAAAGGATTCGAAATTGGCATTCACCTGATCACTTCCGTGTTGTCACACTTCCTTATGTGAATCAGCTTGAAGCAGTTTATTACAAAATTAGCAAGATTTTTGTCGGATTACCGTCAATAATGTATGCGTTGACAAAATTATCAAAAGGGGACTAAATGTCCTCTTTTGTATTGTAAATTTCAAAAATAAAAGTGCGGTCATTTTGACTAAATTTATTTAGCCATTTTTATCTTTAGCGGCTTTTATAAAGCTCCATCTGCTCCAGGTAATAAACGTTGTAAGTTTTCTTGACGAGACTGATCACTGAGATGAGTAGAGGCTAACACATCAAGAGCACCCTCGAGAACCACCAGATACTTTTTGACATAGCCACAATCCTGGCGCTACCTGTGGGTTGTATCCAGAACAGAGCCATTAACATTAATCCCACTTCATCTGCTCCAGTTTCTGCACCACGAGAATAAGGTTTGTCTAAAGCAAAATCTTTAGTAAGCGAAACCAAATCAGTCATATCCGTCCCAACTGCAATAGATAATGCTGTCCCTCCAATGGCCCCAACAATATGTACTCACGGTTCCAAAGTTAGTTTTAGCTTTACCGTGCTCTTTTTAATGCATGAGCCATTTCATGCCCCATTACCACCACGCGATTTCGTTATCATTAGGTTGTAAAGTATCAACTAACTCGCAGTGCAGAATGCCATTTTCCCGCCTGGCATAGCCCAAGCATTCAATCTTTTGACTTAATCACATTAATTTGCCAGATTAAATTGCTGTCCAGTTTCATTAGCTTTGGTTTGCATAATTCACCATTTTATGAAAACGCATGTAAATGCGGTATTGATGAAGTATCAATTGCCCCCTGAGTACGAATTTTTCCCATTTCTTGAGCATAACTACTCGCAGCCTCTCGGTTGTAGAAGCCGAATCAGCTACAAGCCGTTATAAGTGAACTAGCTAATAGCGCAAAAAGCAGAACTTTTAAGTTGTTTTTCATAAAGTGATCCTTTTTGAACAGAAGCAGATTATATAAATTTATTATTTTTGTCGATATAAATATATTGTACTTTCCTTTTGCACTACTATAATAGTGCAAATTTATTTTAGAGGCATTTTATGACACAACAAAAATCCCATTCCCTCTTAGGGCGGCGCTATGATTATTGCGGGTACCGCGATTGGTGCAGGCATGCTGGCTAACCCAACTTCGACGGCTGGGTGTATGGTTTATTGGTTCAATTCTCGCTTTAATTTATACTCTGGTTTTTGTAGTGACAACATCAGGATTAATGATCCGCAGTTTCAATCTACATTATCCAACAGGTTCAAGTTTTGACACCATCGTTAAAGATTTATTAGGAAAAAGTTGGAATATTATCAATGGTCTTTCCGTTGCTTTCGTCTTGTATATTTTGACTTATGCCTACATCACCTCAGAGCGGAGGCATTACACAAAAATCTGCTCAACCAAGCATTCAGTTCTGCTGAAAGTGCGGTGGATATTGGAAGAACTTCAGGATCTTTAATTTTTCTGCCTTATCCTTGCAGCCTTCGTGTGGCTTTCAACCAAAGCGGTGGATCGTTTCACAACCATGTATTAATTGTCGGGATGGTAGTCGCTTTTTTCCTTTCTACTATTGGTTTATTAAGCTCTGTAAAACAGAAGTTTTATTCAATACTGTTGCTGAAGGCGAGCAAACATATTTACTCTTATTTATTCCACCGCACTTCCAGTTTGCTTAGTGTCTTTTTGGTTTCCATGGAAATGTGCCGAGCTTAGTAAAAATATTACAACCGTGATGGGCTGCAGAGCTCATGAAATCAATCTTCATAGGTACTAGGTTAGCACTCGTAATTTATATTTTATGGCAACTTGCAGTGCAAGGTAATTTGCCACGCAACGAATTTGTTCCGGTAATTGAAAAAGGCGGCGATGTTTCCGCATTACTAGAGGCATTACATAAATATATTGAAGTAGAATACCTTTGCCATCGCATTAAATTTCTTTTTGCTTATATGGCGATTGCCACATCATTCTTAGGCGTAACGTTAGGCCGATTTGACTATATTGCTGATCTGTTTAAATTTGACGATAGCTTGTTAGGGACGAACAAAAACCACATTGGTGACATTTTTACCACCGCTATTATTAAGTTTACAATTCCCTTATGGCTGTGATTGCCATTGGTTATGCAGGATTAGCAGCAACCATTTGGGCTGCAATCGTACCTGCACTCTTGCTAAAGCAAGCCGTCAAAAATTCCCAAATGCGACTTATAAAGTTTACGGTGGCAATTTTATGATTGGATTCATCATCCTATTTGGCATATTAAACATTGTGGCACAAGTCGGCGCAAACTTAGGATGGTTTGCCAATTTCACAGGATAAGTTTTACTATACAAGTATGTATATCATGCGCCCT
>BNJS01000995.1_pt1 | contig 59376 bp, 76 predicted proteins | sample 8540461 | NCBI WGS metagenome assembly BNJS01 (sample SAMD00202454, study PRJDB9452) | human saliva metagenome | isolation source: human saliva | place: Japan
CAAAGGGTTAATGACCTTTCTACCAAGTATTCATTTAGGTTCCTTTTTAATCATCGGACTTGGAGTTATTTTACTTTCGTTGGTATCGATAGTCTATATTCAAAGACTGAAGAAGGATTCGAGTGAGCAAAAATCAAAAATTGAAGATAAAATTAAGTAAATCTTCTCATTATAAAACGTATCGTATCAACTCTTTTTGAAGTTTTGATATTATGCGTTTTTTTAATTTTAAAGACTTTTTAACTATTTTTCTACGATTTGTTAAACTTATCAAGGTTAAAAAAATGCTACAAGACAGTAGCCATCCTGAAGTTTCTATCTTATTTTTTTAATACTAATTGAGTTATAAAAGGGCATGCTCAAATAACACCTCATCTGTATACAATAAAATGGACTAGGTAATCATTTTAGGGAATTGACCGATTACAATAGTATAGATCCGTGAATGCCATCTGGTTCAGTCTTTTTTCTGTTAATGTAGTATAATAAAGGGTGTAGGGATTCTATTTTTTAAAAGGATTTTTCTAAGAACGAAACTCCAATTAGAAAGAGGAGAAGCATGAAGCAATCACTTGAATTTTTAAGAGAAAGAATCACCGATAAGATGCCCTTAGAGGATATGGTAGCAATCTTTGAAGACTTGTGTCGTGAGCCTATTGATGATGAGATGATTTTATTTGAATCAGGGACGTTTACAAGTATATCTGATAATCCCTTGTTTCAACTATCGTTGGTAAGGCAAGCTCCAAATGAAGATGAAGAGTTTTATCAAGTTCACCTTGATATTTTCTATGAAGCAAATCAAGACAATCAAATTTTTAGTGAATCGACCTGGGATGAAGATTTAGAGGAAAATATTTTTGACTACATTAGAAATTCAGAAGTATTTGCCTATGCTAAAGAGCAGGAATACCTAGCAGTCAAAATGTATCTGGAAGAAACTTAAGAAGGGGAGTTAAATGTTTGATTTTTTTAAGAAAAAAACACACAAAAAACTTGAAATCGATCTTCAAAACAATTCAATGATAATCAACGGAACTAGCTTAGCTTTTCCTTTGTCCTTGAAAGATATTGAAGTTGTATTGGGGAAGCCTGACCGGGTTGTCAAAAAAGAAGGGCAGTTTATCAAATATATTTATGATGAACTTGGTTTCATATTTGTGCATTCCTTTGAAGTTAAACAACACTTAAAGAGTTGTGAGGTCTATATTGATGAGGAGTATTTAATAACTTCGCTATATTTATATTTTGGAGAGAAGGTCAAACCCATGTGGGACGAGGAAGAATTACCTCTCAATCCTTGCAAGACCCTGATAACTTGTAATGGAAAAAGCCCTTATTTTATTTCTGATAGACAGAGAGTAGGTGATTTTAACCTTATTTTATGGACCCCTTACGGAAGAAATTTTAATGGAATTGCAGAGACCATCACTGACACACTTTCTATTTCCTACTTTCCAGAGGTCAAACATGAACGGGAAAGCTACAAGTTAAAAGGAACTGACGAAGAACTGCTACACTTTGACAATATAAATTTTAAACTAACAATTATCCAAGTTTTGATGTATGATTTACTTGTACTGAAACCCTACTTTGACATCTATGATTTTGCGGAAGAATTTAGTGAAGAGGAAATCGACACAGAAAGTATGGAGATTATTCAGCCGGCCCTTGAATATATGATGAATCTTCCTATACCTAAGAAATATGCCGAACAAGTTCAAGAAATCTATATGGATGGCGGAAATGAAATTTATCTGAATTTGATTCCTCAGTGGGATGGAGAAGATGATGGTTTCGATCTAAATGAAGTTAGTCTTAAAGAACTGCAACAGTTTCCAAATCTGAAGCAAGCGACTATCATAAGCAGTAATTTTGAACATGTCAAAGAAACGTTCGACAAGCAAGGGGTTCAAGTGAAGGTATTATAATTGTTGCATTTATCTGAATAAATCATAAATGGATGGGATAAGTTTTTTAAGGAAAAGGGCTAAAAAAGGAAAGAAATCTGGTGTTGGAAAATGAACATTCTTGATCTTAATTCTAATCAGAAAGAGACGATATTGTTAATCCACCCGATGTTATCTTCTGCTCAAGGGATGAAGTCCCTCATTGCAGATCAGATGGGGCAAGAGTTTAGATATATTATTCCGGATTTGTCGGCGCATGGGCAATCAGCTTCGGATACTTACGAGTCAGCTCTTAAGGAAAGCCAGATGATCTATGATTATCTAAAGGAACACCAGATAAAAGATTTGAGTTTAGCCTTTGGAGCGTCCTTGGGTGGAGTTGTGTTACTGCAATTATTGAATTACAAGGATATCAGGTTTGGGAAACTTGTTTTTGAAGGGGTTAGTTTATGGACCAATGCGCCTTTGATTGATATATTTACTAGGTATTTATTGTTAATAAAGCATAGAAAAGCCTTGCGAAATAGAAATATAGCTGTTCGTAAGATGGTTTCACTTTATGGAGAAAAAGGAGAGATGATGGCGGATTCTTTCATTGCTATGGATGAAGAAAGCATCAAACATATTTCCCATGATTGTGCCTTCGTAGCTTTGCCTAACCTTACGCCAGAGGAACAAAAAAATTGTGTTTTCTTTTATGGTTCAAAAGAATTCGACCTGATAACTGCTAAAAAAGTTCTTCCAAAAAAGTATCCTTATGCCAAATTTCATATTTGGCAAGGATATGACCACTGTTGTAAGATCACTGAAAATCCGGCAGTTTACTGTAAATTATTAGAAGAAATGATTGTAAAGAAAAATATCAGTTTTAATGAGGTAAGACATGACAAGTAAAAAATCTGATCTTGAACATTATAGAAATATGTTAAAACAACCTTGGGGAAAGATACAATATGAAATAACCTTTGCCCAACTTGCTCATCTGGAAGGTAAGAAAATTCTTGATTTTGGATCTGGATTTGGTTTGGTCAGTGAATTTCTCTCTCGCAAGAATCAAGTTATTTCTGTTGAACCTAATGAGGAAATGCTCTATGCCAACTCTTCCACATCCTATGAAAAATTGTGGGGAAGTATTGACCAACTCGCTCGTTTTACGGATAAATCCTTTTGATCTTGTCCTTTGCCATAATGTTTTAGAATATATAGATCCTAATGACCGAAAAGACTATCTTCTGGAGTTCAAAAGAATTTTAAAAGATGATGGCTTGATTTCAATTATCAAGCATAATCAAGTTGGAAAAGTTCTACAAAGTGTTGTTTTTGCTAATGACATCAACCAAGCATTTTAGCTTACTCAATGGTGAAAATTTTGAGAGCCTTTCTTTTGCAAGTGGTTCTACTTATACGATAGAGGAATTATTAGCTTTGTCTGGTCTTAAATTAGAAAACTATTTGGGGATTCGAACATTTTACAGTCTACAACCAAATGAATTTAAGAGCAAAGAAAACTGGTTAGAAGAAATGACAAAGATTGAACTTGCAGTATGTGATTTAAAACCCTATAAAGATATTAGTTTTTTACAACATTTGTGGCTAAAAAAATAATAGAAAGCATAGGTTTTGTTTTTAAAAGTAAAATAAAAAAACTGTCGTATATGAAGAAAGAGTGAATGAGATGATTTCTTCAGTTTGTAACTTGATAAAATTTTTTTCCACAAATCTATTTTTTTCCAATTTTTGAAAGAAAAATTCTTAGACAGTTCATGATTGTATCTATTTTAGTTTACTACTTTCAATTTTTGTTTTTTTAGAAAATTTCATTATATAATAAAGTGTATCAAAAAAAGATATATTGATAGCCTAAAGATGCAAATAGATATTGAGGAGAAAATGAATGCAAAAAATAATGTTGATTATCAATCCAACCTCTGGTGGAGAAAAGACTTTAGATTATAAGGAAAAGTTAGAAAATAAGGCTAAAAAATACTTCGAGCAAGTCGATACCAGAATTACACAAAAAGCGCAAGACGCAACCAACTTCGCCACAGAAGCTTCTCGGGAGAATTATGATGCAGTCCTTGTTTTTGGTGGAGATGGGACTGTCAATGAAGTAATCTCAGGTATCGCTGAAAGAGACTATATTCCTAAACTAGCAATTATACCTGGAGGAACTGGAAATCTGATTACGAAACTATTAGAAATCAATCAAGATATTGACGGGGCTATTGATGAGCTTGATTTTAGTTCTACAAATAAGATTGATATCGGAAAATCCAATGGAAATTATTTTGGCTACATTTTTAGTATTGGTTCACTACCAGAGGCCATCCATAACGTTGGGATAGAGGATAAAACAAAGTTTGGTATGCTAGCCTATGCGATTAATACCATGAAGTCTGTGGTTACAGATCAAGCATTTAACATTACAGTTGAGACTGAAAATGGAAATTATATTGGCCCAGCCAGCCATGTTTTAGTTCTCCTCACCAATTATTTCGCTGACAAAAAGATCTTTGATGAGGACAAAGATGGTTATGCCAATATTTTGATTTTAAAGGATGCATCAATTCTTTCTAAATTATCTGTAATCCCTGACTTATTAAAAGGGGATGTCGTTGAAAATGATCACATCGAATACATAAAAGCTCGTCATATAAAAATTTCTTCAGATGTTGAGTTGGAAACGGATGTTGATGGAGATAAATCTGATAATCTACCAGTGGAAATTAAGGTACTAGGGCAGCATATTCAAGTCTATTCACAGCCGAAAGAATAATGATTTTCACACTTAACAACAATTTTTTAAACAAAGGAAAGCCTATGAAATTTAAAAAATTAGCAACTCTTGGTCTTTGCTCAACACTTCTTTTTGACCTTCGTGGCTTGTAGTCAAACTCAAAAAGACAGCTGATAGTACTACTGAAAACTTCAGTGACTCAATCACAATCAAATCAGGTTTCCTGGAAAGCTACTTATAGCAATATGAACAGTAAGCCCAGTGAAGAAGAAGTCAGAAAAGCCTTGGCTGCGCATTTGGATAAAGACAGTGTGGATGCATTTTTCAATCTTGTCAATGATTATAACAATACTGTTGGTTCAGTAGGCTTAACTGGAGATTTTTCTACATTCACCAAAACCGAGTATGACGTAGAAAAGATTAGCAATCTTTGGACACCGAAAAAAGGTGATTTTGTAGGTACCAACTGTCGGATTAACAGTTATTGTTTATTGAAAAATTCAATCGAAATTCCTAAGTTAGAGAAAGATGATTCCCTCTTGTTTGTCGATAATGATGCTATTGATAAGGGAAAAGTCTTTGGTGCAGAAGACAAGGATGCTTTTGATATTTTATTCTCAAGAGTCAAGACTGAAGCGACGACAGATGTTAAGGTTCATGCTGCTAAGATGGAAAACTTCCTTTCTCAATTCAAGTTTAATGAAAATGCAAGAATGTTGTCTGTAGTCGTCCATGATGACTTGGATGGGCAATCCCTCTTTATCGGCCATGTCGGTATACTTGTGCCAAGCGAGGATGGTTATCTCTTTGTCGAAAAGATAACCTTTGAGGAGCCTTATCAAGCTATCAAATTTGCAACCAAGGAAGATTGTTACAAATATCTAGATACAAAATATGAAAACTATACAGGTGAAGGTCTAGCTAAACCATTTATTATGGACAATGATAAATGGGTCCAACTCTAAAAGGATGATTTGCCTAAAGAGTGGGATAAGAAGTTACCAATCGAATGATAGCTAAATTGATATGATTAGAGGACAGCAAGCATGGATGAACATACATTAAGAGTTGTAAAAATTGATAAGGAAGCTATTTTTGAGTTGATCTACGAAACGTTTATAGCGCAAGAGCAAGAACTGCTGGACCTGTCGCCAGTAGATGTTATCAATGATTGTGCTATGGATTGGGAAAAGGGAGAGTTTATCTTTGCAGCACATCTTCAGGAAAATAGTCTGGGAGAATTTAATCCTCTTCCCAATAATATTGATATCCAAGATTTGCTGCAAAAACTACCTGTTACAACAGATTCCGTTCTTGGCAAAGAAGTGATTTATAGAGATTTTTCATTCGACCAATTAAAAAAATAGTATAATAGTAGTAAATAAAATAGTCATAAGGAGACACAATGGATATTAAAGATTTTACAGAAAAAGAACAAGAAATGATTAAAAAGGGACTAACTTTCTCTAAGCTGAACGATAAGGAAACTGCCGATAAGATTATCGCTTTAATTCCTCAAGATATGATTAAACGAATTCCATTTTTTGTTAGAAAACATGCCATTACACGTACTGTTAAGAGAATCTCGCTCGAGTATCCAGAGTTGTATGCTGTAGCTGAACAAGAAGGCCAACTTCCTGAAAAAGAAGCTCAAGAATTGCGACAAATTCTTACAGATATTTTCCAAGAAAAAATGAACAAGCATAAGATTAAATAAGGTTTTGAGATTTAGAAATAAGATGTCGATTGAACTTAGGAGTTGAGAATGGCTATTGATGGCGTTAAAATCATTGACAGTGATCAAGGGTATGACATTTACAATGAGGTAGTTGGTCGCTATAGAGACGGTGATCATGTGTCGAATATTATCAAGGATATCCTCGATGCGGAGAAAGATTACTGTCAAACAGACTTTTTTACAGAAATTTATTGGACTGCTCTTGCCTACTCACTGTGGAAGATTGGTCACCTGACAGACGATATCAGAGATAAAACCTTGGAGCTTATCAAAAAAGGGGCTGATCCATTTTGGTTGGAAATAGATCCAAAGGCTTTGAAGCAAAGGCAAAAGGTCTTGGAAAAACTTGCAGTTCAGTTGCAAACTGAAAATCCTAGGCCTCTAAAGGTCCCTAAAGCCAAAACTAAACGCAAACCTTATTTTGAAGAAGGAGATCTCCTTGCTGTTAAGTTCCAAGATGAGTATGGTCTTGTCTTTGTATCTATGGTTGAGCAGAGTCCTAGAAAGCTTGAGTATCATCTAGCTTGCACGCGCCTCTTACAAACAAAAAAGCCCACCATCGATGATTTTTTGACCAGTCAAATCTCCTGTAAGATGGACAATACCAAGTTTGCTCTGGTTACAGATTGCTGGTTCAATCACAAAGATTTAGGGCAATTATTAGAAAATATTGAAAAAATTGGACAGGTGAAACTTAGACCTTTTAGTCTTTGGATGCTGGCACCTGCCCAAAATTTAGAAGATATTTATGAAGAAATCACTAGAGATAAAGGCTCTTCTGGCCTTCGGTTCATCGAAACCTATAAACTTGTCGATGATATTTTTTCAGTCTAATGTCTATCTGATAAGAGGAAAATGGTGAATCATTCCCACATGCTATGTTGGGCTCTGACACCATAACTATCTAGGGAACCATCTGAATTAAACTTGGCTTCAATCCGGTATCTTTTCCAGAGATCGTAATCTGCTGTTTGAATGGTTAGGATGAAGTTGGCATCGGTGTCAGTGACTTCATAATCAGCAGGATTTAGTTGAAAGATATCGATTAACTTTTCGTGTTTGAAAATCTTGGAGCTTGAGATTTGCTAGCTTGACATGATTGATGGAAATTTTTCTGCAGTTGATTGTCGTCCTTGGGAGTTCTATAGTAGGTAATGACACAGTTTTTGAGTTGATCAGTATCTCTTCCTGTAGGAGTAAGGCTCATAAAGCCATAGGACTGATTATCTCGCTTGACTTCAAGAAGTTGACCGTAGTAGAAGTGGTCGTTTTTGGGATTGGTGATGGGGCTCTCTGGATTTTTATCTTCGAAGCTAAAGCCTTGGTCCAAAAGCTCGGAAGCCTTGGTTTCTCCGATAATGACAGTGGTATCTTGAATGCTTACTGGAACAGGTTGAGCTGGAAGACCACTCATCATCATGCAAAACATAAAACACATAACTCGTTAAAAAAGCTGTTCCGATAAAAGCGTTGGTTGATGCATAGGCATGACTGTTTTGAAAGTTTTTTTCTTATAGCTAATACAATAAATTTGCCAATACTTTTTAAAACCATACTAACAAGTACGATGAAAAATTGTTTTTTCAAACATTCATAAATGGCTTGAGGAAAGCTATTACCATGATAGTAGAAGCCAGCCAATACGAGTAGATTTACGATTAAATAGATTAGCAAAGAACCAATGAATCTCTTTAAGGGCATTAGCATCAGTGATTTCTTCATAGTCAACGTGAATTCTACCTTGAATAGCATGGCCGAGTTTATAGATCCATTTTGGGACATCTTTCCCTTGTCTGACCGCAACTACAAGTCTGATATAGAGATAGATAGTAAAGGATAAGGATAGAAAGAAAAGAGCATAAAAACCCAAAACAATACTAGTGAACATGACTATTTCCCCTATTTTAACATTCAATAAAACAATTTCTTAGCTCCATTATAGCATTTTCTATAGAAATAGAGCTAAAAACATCAGTATTATCCTACAAGATTCAAAGGAGAAAAATCATGGGAATGATTGCCAATTATCAATATTTACCAGACAATGAATTAGAACAAATAAAAGGTCTTTCCAATCAAGAAGATGACTTGTTAGACTTTGCTGAGGACTCCGCTGATACTCATGATATCTTAATAGATATCGACAAAATGTGGGATGCCTTGGTCTTTGTCTTGACAGGATTTAGTAGTTCAGAATTTTTGGATGACAATCCCTTGAGAGAAGCTGTTTTAGGGGTGACTCCTTTAGAAGAAGTGTCTGAATATATAGCCTATACTGAAAAAAATCGAGAATTGCGGCTATCAGTCAAGCTTTTAGAAGAATTTGACATGGACAGAGGCTTTGACAGACTTTAGTATGGAAGCATGCAAGAAAGCCGACTTATATCCTGATATTTGGGATTATCTTGAGGAAGAGGAAGAAATCAAGGATGAAATTCGAATCAGTTTTGTAAATATGAAAGAGTTTACAAAAAGATTCTGGAGCTCAATGGAAATGTCCTGGTCACTATTTGTTAGAAAGTTTATTAAACATTCCTAAAAGAATAAAACTGCTTGAGGTAATAAATGAACAAAGAAGATTTATTGGCATTATGGAAGGGAATAAACTGGGAAAAACATGATTCGGGGATCTATTTTCTAGGGCGATATCTAAATAAAGACATAAATATTTATTTTACAGGTTACTGTGAACAGGATTTACTCTTATTATCAGATGATTTGATGACTAGTTTATATAGGAACTTGGAACACCTTGATAAAAAAGCTCAAAAGGTTATCCATGATAATTGGCCTGATAAAGCAGTTACAGAACTGGAATTAAGGGAGTTAATCTTGGATAAAAGTAGTTCTTATGGCGAATTTGCTCTAGGTTATGATGCCGGTGTCTCTCCAGCTGGATCCCTTTATCTTTTAGTGAAATTCGACAAATATTTTCAAGCTGATAGAGAGCTTGTGTATGAAATTTACTAACTGTCTGACAATAAGAGGTAAAAATCAGGTGATGAAATGAAAGATATATATAAAGCAATGTTAGGCTTAAATGGTATTTTCCTTATTACCATTTGTTAATCAGAATTTATCCATGTAAGAAAAGGTAGTCAGATGAATCCATATTTACAAGAATATATCACCCGGACAAGGGAATACCATGCTAAAGATGGAAATCCTTCAAGTGTTGCAGCCCTTTATGATTTGGCTGATGAATTAGCTAAGTCTGAGGATTTAGAAGCTAAAAAAGTCTTAGTTGACCTCTATGACCAATTGGGTCTCTACACTAGTGCCTATAGCTTATTTACCGAAATCTTAGACAAACCTGATCGAAAACAGATAAAGAAACTGAGCCGTTTACAAGAAATGAGTCAGAGTCATGGCGATCGTTTTGCCCTTCCTCGTCCTCTAAGAAAAGAAGAGAAGAAGCAAAGACAGAAGCTATTACAGTCTTTGCCACATTTTATCTATCATCCAGATCCCTTGGCTACAGGTTCATTTGTTGAAGGAGAAGCCAAGCATTTGTCCATCTTGTGGGAAAGAAAGCAATGTTTATTATGACTTGATACCTTATTGTATCGAAGATATAGAATACCTTTGCCCAATGTGCATTGCAAACGGTCAAGCAGCTAAAAAATTCGATGCAGAATTTATCCAAGATGCCGAGTGGCAGGGTGAATTGGATCCAGAAAAGAATCAGCTGCTTTTTTGTCAGACCCCAGGCTACTCTAGTTGGCAGGGAGAATATTGGCTTTCTTGTTGCCAAGATTATTGTGCTTACTTGGGTACAGTTGGAACTCGAGAATTGAAAGGACATGGGAATCGCTGAGCAAGTCTTGGCAGACTATGAAGCGCGTGAAGAATATCAAGAGGTAGAAGACTACTTGGTCAAAGACGGACCTATCTGTGGTTACTTTGTTTAGATGTCTACATTGTCAAAAATACCAGATCTGGGTTGATGCAGATTAAATCGAAATGTGATTAGCTATGAAAATTAAAGAGAAGACTATGGAAGAACTAGAATTATTCGAAGCTGCCTCCAAAGATTTATTTGATACTATGCAGGGATTTAAAGACAATCTATCTGTTCAATTTCCCCTATTAGATAGTGATAACTGGCAGTATGATAAGGGATCGATAAAAGTTTGTAAGGGCTGATGAGTCAGGATTCAAAAAAAGATGTAGGGTCGGAATCAGCTACAACTTGAAAGTCTCCCTATTAAACGAAGATGCAGAGCAAATCTGGTTACTGTTTAAAGACTGGTTCAATACTAGCAGATTGGGTCAAGTTGAAAGAAATCCTAATAATGAGGATTTGGGAAGATATGTCTTCTCAGCAAGTTCCCCTCTAGGTGATCAGGTAGATTGTTCGATTTATTTGCCTAATGAGTGGAATATCCCTCAGATTAGCTTTTCAGGCTATCTAACAGCTCGTTATAGGGCTTGTGATCTTGATAAATTGCAAGAATAAGATGGAGGGTTTTTAGAGATGAGAAAGATTGATTGGGACAAGATAAAGACTCGCTTAGATGCCTTGCTAGTCATTGATGAGTATCTGACAGATCCGAGTGAGGATTGGCTCAGACTCGTGATTAAGACTGAGGAAGACTATGGACTCCGCTACCTTATTGACAATGGCTCTGGTGATTCTTTAGATGTGATTTTGACTGATAAAATGATCCTCATAAAAGGCTTTGATCATGAAAGTAGTTTAAGCCAGTTTGCTGCTGACGAGTGGAATCAAGATATCATCGATAGTTTTTATAAAGGACTGGATGAAAAGTATCTCTCACTTTATTCAGAAGACCAAAAAGATGAAACAACCTTCTTTATCTGGTATGACGGTCACGCGCATCAACAGACTTACCAAGATCAGGATGGTGGAGAATGGTTGCTATCTTACCTTTTTGATAGCTTTGAGAGATTTCATGAGTTTGTGACTGACTATTATGAAATTACTGTAGATAAAGATTTACTTAGGAAACTCTACATGGATGGACAACTTTCAGACCTAGAAAGTAAAACCAATTAATCCAGGAGAGTTAAGAGGGTAATCATGAGAGTGAACTATAAAAATACCCCTGAAAAACTATCAAACTCTAGCAGAAATAATCATCCCACCCTTGCTTGATTTACTCAAAAGTTTAACCTTGTTAGAAGAGGAAATTTTTGAGCGTAACAGAGCACTGGATAAGGAAAAAGAAGCCCTTGGCATCCCAGCAAATCAAGTTCATCCCAAGTGGAATGATCTTATGGATGACTATTTTCAGAGACAAATCCAACTTCTAACTGGACGAGTGACTCAAAAATACTTGGAAGGAGGAGTTCGAAATTTTTATGGCTCCCCAAGTGAGTATAACTATGTTAAAAGGAATGATTTTTCTGTAGATTTTATCATGACAAAAGCTGAAGAAGCAAGAGTCATCACCCATTATCAAGAAGCTTTAGAAATGAAGCATCAGTTTGTTCTTAGATTGGTGGATGGAAATTGGCTACTTGATGAGAAATTTTACGGTTTTGAGGATGAGGAAACTTGGTATGACGACTCACTTTGACCAAGATAGCTTTGCTTCCCAACTGATATGAGAAAAGGAGAAGTCCTATGAAATTTTTGAAAAATCTATTTGCTAGTAAGAAAGAAAAGTCAGAGAAGAAAAAACAACTGATCTTGTCCATGCCCCTCTTCAAAGGCAAGCAGGCTTATTCTTTAGACCAGGTCGTTCAGGAATTGAAATCTCACTGGGGGCTTGAAATTTCTGAAGTTTCTGGTGATGATTCTAGTGCAACCTTTGTGATTGATGGTGCTCTCGTTGCTTTGGCATTGATGGATCTTCCTATCCCAAGTCAAGAATTTGAAGAATTGTATGCCTATTCTTACCTCTGGCAGGATGTTGAGAAGGAAACACAGGAGCACACACAACACGCCATTGTTTCTATTTTGTCTGACAATCTTTCTCCAGTAGAAACTTATTCCTTATTAACTAAAGTCAATGCCTCTATTCTAAAAACTAGTCAATCAGCTATTGGTATTTATCAGGGTTCTACCACCTTGCTCTTGCCCAAAGATCTTTATCTAGACCTAGCTGACCTTTTGAAAGAAGAAATGCTTCCCCTTCAACTCTGGATTTATATGGGAATTATCAACCAGGGAGATAAAACTAGTATTTACACTTATGGTTTGAAAGAGTTTGGAAAAACTGAGATTGAAATTATCGAGTCTCCTATGAATAGCGATGACTTATATTATTTCCTCTTGTCTATTCTTCAGTATGTTTTAGGCAGTGATGTCACCTTAAAGGACGGTGAAACCATTGGCTTTTCAGAAGATCAAAAAATCAAGATCACTGAGTCAAAAGCAGTCTATTTGGAAGGCTAATTCCTTGAAATTAGATGTTTAGACCATGATTTATAATTGAGTGTCCTTCTTAGATTGGGGATTTTATGAAGCGTGATATAAAAAAGTATTATCTCTACCGATTTCTGGTCTATAGATTTGAAAAACTCTCTTGTAAGAATCCAAGTCTCAAGGAAATAAAACCAGAGAAGAGAGAAAAAATCGTTCTAGAGGCTACTCGAACTAGTCAAAAGATTATTCTAGTCCTTGGAATTCTTTATGTTTTTCTAAATTCTGCTTTGTTCATTTACCTTAAGACCAGTGATTTCCAAAATCCTTTGTTTATGATGTATACTGACTACATCGACTATTTGGGTCAGCTGATAAACGGAGAATGGGGCGGTAGTTGGCGTCAAAGAAAGCTAGTTTTTTGATGATTGCTATACTGGCTTTACCGATTGTACTGATAGAAGGTGGCCCCTTCTTCTTGCTGGTTTTATTAGTTGGGAATTGGACATTAAAGAGAAAAATAAGATTTGAGAGAGAACATAAAGGAGTAGAGAGCCATGGCTAGAACGGCGATAATAGGTACTTTAATAGTTTTTGCAATCTTTAATCTGCTACTCGGTCTGGGGTTTTATCTTTTTCTAAAAAAGAGGAAAGAGAATGGGCAGTCATTGTACGAAACGCCTGTAAACCAACAAACTCGAACTGAAAAGCTGGGTCTAGGTGAGATTTTGGTCTACCTGTCCCTGATTGCAATCGCGGGGATGTTTGCTTTTCAGACCTTAAATAGAGGTGGTGTTGGGAATTCTATTTTAGCCAAAATGATCCTCCTACCAGCTCTAATGGCCCTTTTTAATGCTCGAAAACGAACAGGGAAGTCTATGCTCGCCCTCCTTATAACCTTTATGGTTTTTCTAGTAGGAGTCATGTTTAATCTCACGATTGGACTCCCGCCTCAAGCACCGATTTTGCAAATTAATGAAAGTAAAATCACGGTAGCAGAAACCAAAGCAAGTGATCTGATGGAAGCTGGATTTGATATCTATGTAAGACAAGGTGATGGTGGTAGCGACTACGAAGACCTCCTGACAGATGGCAATTTCCAAAAGTATTCAGGAGATAAATCAGTCACTATCGAAAAAGGCTTCAGACTTGATAGCAATGCTGTTCCCTACGCTCCCTATCTCTTTGCAAAAGATGGGCATAGTTCTTGGGAGTATTTCCTTTTTACAGTGCAGAGGAACAGGACGTGGTTCTAGAAGATTCTAAGGTTATTCAGGTTCGATTTTAACAAGGAGAGCATTGAGGCAGCTAAAGAAACATTCTATCACTTTTGAAAGTTGGATGAACTCGACTTGACTAGTCGACTGGATGTTCCACTTGTTCAAGAAACTTTTAAAAAGCATCTATGGTCAATCCCCCCATCACATACAAGTGATGTCACTCAATTGTGGTATGGATTACAGTGGTCCAGTAACAGTGACTCTCTATTTTTGGAATGAGTATTATAGTCTCATCCGATCTAGATGAAAATTATTTGATGACTGATTTTGAACTAGCTGCCCAAGTAGCACGAGATGAGTAAATACGATTTTGAATAGTTGAGCTTCTGCTTTTAATAAAACTATCATGAAAAGGAACTAAATGTATTTTAGTTCCTTTTTTGTTTTTTTGATTTACATTTAAAAACGATTTCTATTTCTTAGTTGAATAAATTACACGAACTAAAATATTAAATTATTTAAAAACGTTCTAAAATACTATTTACAAGTCTCTGATAAACATGATATAGTAATGAAGCTTAGAAAATGAGATAGATGTTTTCTAGCAAATATAAACCCGAGTAAAAAATGCCTACGGACAGGCAGGGTTGAATGCCGAAGCGTGGTTGAAAAGCCACATTATTGATAGGGTTAAAAGCCTACTTTTATAAGTTGATGTTAGGACATTAGTCCTAATTCGTATACATTTGTTAGTGTGGTGAAAGCACACGTCATCTTGTGAAACGATCAATAAAGTACGTAATATTTGCTACTAGAGAGTTAGGAAACATCAGGAACAGACATACTCAAACAGAAACCAAAACATAAAACACGTCAGTAGATTGTAGAGCAGGTGCAAAACCTGCTCTTTTTTTCATAAGTATCCTTTAGAGCCTTATATCAAGGTGAAAAAAACTATGAGTAAAGGAGTATGTCTCTATAATGTTAAATCAAAACCAAGCTCCCAATTTATGAGGGGATGGTCAAGTTACGAAAAAAAAAGAATTGTACCTTTTGATGTACCAGGTCATAAGCGTGGACGTGGTAAATCCCAGAATTAGTGGAACTCTTAGGGGAAAAATGTGTTGGTATTGATGTCAATTCTATGAAACCCTTTGGATAATCTAGGACATCCCATTTCGATTATCAGAGATGCAGAAGAACTAGCAGCAGAAGCATTTTGGTGCTGCTCATGCCTTTTTAATGATTGGGGGGACAACTTCATCCGTGCAAACCATGATTCTTTCCACCTGTAAAGCTGGGGATAAAATCATCCTTCACGAAATGTCCATAAATCAGCTATCAATGCACTCGTTTTATGTGGAGCTATTCCCATCTATATCGAGATGAGTGTGGATCCTAAAATCGGTATTGCTTTGGGGCTTGAAAATGATCGTGTGGCGCAAGCTATTAAGGACCATCCGGATGCCAAGGCTATCCTAATTAACAATCCAACCTATTATGGGATTTGTTCAGACCTTAAAGGGATTAACAGAGATGGCACACGCCGCAGGAATGAAAGTCTTAGTAGACGAGGCTCACGGTGCTCATCTACACTTTTACAGATAAACTTCCCTCTATCTGCTATGGATGCAGGAGCAGATATGTCAGCTGTATCTATGCATAAGTCCGGTGGTAGCTTGACTCAAAGTTCCCTTCTTTTTAGTTGGCGATCAGATGAATCCTGAGTACGTACGTCAGATTATTAACCTAACACAGTCAACATCAGCATCCTACTTTGCTAATGTCTAGTCTAGATGTTTCACGTAGAAACCTAGCCCTTCGTGGTAAAGAGTCCTTTGAGAAAGGTCATTGAGCTATCTGAGTATGCTCGTCGTGAAATCAATGCCATCGGTGGCTACTATGCCTACTCAAAAGAGTTAGTAGACGGTGTCTCGGTTTGTGATTTTGACGTGACTAAGCTGTCAGTCTACACTCAGGGGAATTGGTTTAACAGGGTATTGAAGTTTATGATCTCTTACGAGATGAATATGACATTCAGATTGAGTTTGGTGATATCGGCAATATCTTAGCCTATATTTCGATTGGTGACCGTATCCAAGACATTGAACGCTTGGTTGGTGCTTTAGCTGATATCAAGAGACTATACTCACGAGATGGGAAGGACTTGATTGCTGGAGAATATATCCAACCAGAGTTGGTTCTGTCTCCTCAGGAAGCCTTTCTACTCAGATAGAAGAAGTTTAACCTTGGACGAGTCCGTTGGCCAGGTCTGTGGTGAATTTGTCATGTGTTACCCTCCTGGGATCCCAATCCTAGCTCCAGGTGAACGCATTACACGAGAAATTGTCGATTATATCCAATTTGCCAAAGAACGTGGTTGTTCCCTCCAAGGAACGGAAGATCCAGAGGTCAATCACATCAATGTTATTGAAAGAAAGGAGAACTAGATGGATTTATGGTTTTCTGAAGTTCATACTCCAGATGTCAAGTTAACGATGAGAACAGCCAAACAGCTGTATTCTGGTCAAAAGTGAATGGCAGGATATCGAAGTTCTTGACACCCAGCTTTTTGGGAAAATACTGATTTTTAAAATGGGCACGTCTTGTTTCTCAGATGCAGATGATTTTGTTTACAATGAGATGACCGTACACGTTCCCTATGGCTGTCCACCCAAATCCCAAAGAAAGTCTTGGTTATTGGGGGTGGCGACGGCGGTGTTGCTCAAGTATTAACACTCTATCCTGAACTGGAGCAAATCGATATCGTGGAACCAGATGAGATGCTGGTTGAGGTTTGTCGTGAGTATTTCCCAGATTTTGCTGCAGGGCTAGATGATCCCTCGTGTTACCATTTACTACCAAAATGGACTACGCTTTTTTTGACGAAACTGTGAAGATGACTACGATATCATCATCAACGATGCGACAGATCCATTTGGCCATACGGAAGGGCTCTTTACCAAGGAATTTTACGGCAATAGCTATAGAGCCTTGAAAGAGGACGGAATCATGATTTACCAGCATGGGTAGTCCCTTCTTTGACGAGGATGAGTCAGCTTGCCGAAGCATGCACCGCAAGGTCAATCAAGCCTTTCCAATCAGTCGGGTTTATCAGGCGCATATCCCAACCAGTCCAGCTGGCTATTGGCTATTTGGATTTGCATCGAAAAAAATACCACCCTGTCAAAGATTTTTGACAAGGAAGGCTGGAAAAACGCCAGCTTTTTCACAGAATACTACACCGCAAACTTACATGTGGGGGCCTTTATGTTGCCCAAGTATGTTGAGGACATTTTAGAAGAAGAGGAAGGGAAAAAATGAGTCGTTTATTAGTTATTGGATGTGGGGGCGTTGCCCAAGTTGCTATTTCAAAGATTTGCCAAGATAGCGAAACTTTTAAAGAAATTATGATTGCTAGCCGTACCAAGTCAAAATGTGATGACTTGAAAGCGAAATTAGAAGGCAAAAACAAAATACTAAAGATTGAGACAGCTGCTCTTGATGCAGACAAGGTAGAAGAAGTGATTGCCTTGATTGAAAGCTACAAACCAGAAGCTGTTTTGAACGTAGCTCTACCATACCAAGATTTGACTATCATGGATGCTTGTTTGGCAACAGGTGTCCACTATATCGATACTGCCAACTATGAGGCTGAGGACACAGAAGACCCTGAATGGCGTGCTATTTATGAGAAACGTTGTAAGGAACTTGGTTTTACAGCTTACTTTGACTACTCATGGCAATGGGCTTACCAGGAGAAATTTAAAGAAGCAGGTCTGACTGCTCTACTTGGATCTGGTTTTGACCCAGGTGTAACCAGCGTCTTTTCAGCTTATGCACTCAAACATTACTTTGACGAAATCCACTATATTGATATTTTAGACTGTAATGGTGGTGACCACGGTTATCCATTTGCGACAAACTTTAACCCAGAAATCAATCTACGTGAGGTTTCTGCACCAGGTTCTTACTGGGAAGATGGAAAATGGGTAGAAGTCGAAGCCATGTCTATCAAACGTGAGTATGATTTCCCTCAAGTTGGTCAAAAAGACATGTATCTCCTCCACCACGAAGAAATCGAATCATTAGCAAAGAATATTCCAGGAGTTAAACGGATTCGCTTCTTTATGACTTTTGGTCAATCTTATCTAACTCACATGAAATGCTTGGAAAACGTTGGTCTCCTTCGTACAGATGCTATTAATTTTAACGGACAAGAAATCGTACCGATTCAATTCTTGAAAGCCTTGCTTCCAGATCCTGCAAGCCTTGGACCACGTACTGTTGGAAAAACTAATATCGGTTGTATCTTTACAGGTATCAAAGATGGCGTTGAAAAGACCATCTACATTTACAATGTTTGCGACCATCAGGAGTGCTATGCAGAGGTTGGATCACAAGCCATTTCTTACACAACAGGTGTTCCTGCCATGATTGGGACAAAATTAGTGATGGATGGTACATGGAAACAGCCTGGAGTTTATAACCTTGAAGAGTTGGATCCAGACCCATTCATGGAAGCTTTAAATAAATACGGTTTGCCATGGGTTGTGGTTGAAAATCCACAAATGGTGGACTAATGAAGTTAGAACAAGTACCAACACCAGCCTATGTCATTGATTTAGCAAAACTAGAAGAAAATTGTAGCATTTTACAAGAGGTTGAGGAAAAAGCTGGTTGTAAGGTTTTGCTAGCTCAAAAGGCTTATTCTCTCTATAAAACCTACCCTTTGATTAGCAAGTATCTATCAGGTACGACAGCTAGTGGACTCTATGAAGCGAAGTTAGCTAGAGAAGAGTTTCCGGGGGAAGTTCATGTATTTGCACCTGCTTTCAAGGAATCAGACATGGAAGAGCTACTGCAAATATCGGATCATATTGATTTTAACTCAGAGAGACAACTTCGAAAGTATGGTCAACGTTGTCGTGAGGCTGGTATCAGTGTGGGTCTTCGCATCAATCCTCAATGTTCAACGCAGGGTGACCACGCGCTTTATGATCCTTGTGCTCCTGGCTCTCGTTTTGGAGTGACTTCAGACAAGATACCAAGTGATTTATTGGAGTTGGTTGACGGACTTCATTTTCATACCCTCTGTGAGCAAGGGGCAGATGATTTACAAACGACTTTGAAAGCAGTAGAAGACCAGTTTGGTGCCTATTTGCACCAAGTTAAATGGCTCAATATGGGTGGTGGTCATCATATTACGAGAGATGATTATGATGTGGACTTACTGGTTTCTGAGATTAAACGAATTCGAGAAACTTATAACGTAGACGTCTACATTGAACCTGGAGAAGCTATTGCCCTTAATGCGGGCTATCTAGCGACAGAAGTCTTGGATATTGTTGAAAACGGGATTGAGACCTTGGTGCTAGACGCCTCGGCAAGCTGCCATATGCCAGATGTTCTTGAGATGCCTTATCGTCCCCCATTGAGAGATGGATTTGAAGCGCAAGAAAAACCTTATACTTATAGACTCTCTTCAAATACTTGCCTGACAGGTGATATCATTGGGGATTACAGCTTTGAAAAACAGATTGAAATTGGCGATCGCCTCTATTTTGAAGACATGGCTATTTACTCATTTGTCAAAAACAATACCTTTAACGGGATTGGACTTCCAAGTTTGTATCTCATGGATAAAGAGGGTGAGTGCAGTCTAGTCAAAGCATTTGGATACCAAGACTTTAAGGAGAGATTATCATGATGAACAGTCCAAAGAAATTAGGCTATCGTATGCCAGCAGAATATGAACACCATCATGGAACTCTCATGATATGGCCGACTCGACCCGGATCTTGGCCTTTTCAAGGAAAGGCTGCAAAAAAAGCTTTTAGCCAGATTATCAAAACGATTGCTCAGGGGGAAACAGTCTACCTTTTGGTTGAGGAGGACTATCTATCTGAAGCACAATCCTATCTTGGAGACAATGTTGTTTATCTAGATATTCAGACAAATGATGCCTGGGCTCGTGATACAGGTCCGACCATTCTTCTTAATGATAAAAGGGAAAAGTTGGCGGTAGATTGGTCTTTCAATGCATGGGGTGGTGCTGTTGACGGTCTTTACCAAGACTATGAAGCAGATGACCAAGTAGCCAGTTGCTTTGCAGAAGTCTTAGATATACCTGTTTACGATGCCAAACCATTTGTACTGGAAGGTGGAGCTATTCATAGTGACGGTCAAGGAACTATTCTCGTAACTGAAAGTTGCTTGCTCAGTCCGGGTCGTAATCCTCACCTGACTAAAGAGGAGATTGAAAAGATCTTACTAGAGAGCCTTGGTGCCGAAAAAGTCATTTGGTTGCCTTACGGTATTTATCAAGACGAGACAAATGAACACGTCGACAATGTTGCAGCCTTTGTTGGTCCTGCAGAGCTTGTTTTAGCTTGGACGGACGACCAAGAAGATCCTCAGTATGCCATGTCTGCAGCTAATTTAGCTCTCTTAGAGAAGGAAACTGATGCAAAAGGCCGGAGTTTCACTATTCATAAACTTCCAATCCCAGCTATTCATCAAGTAGTTACAGAAGAAAATTTGCCGGGCTATACTTATGAAGAAGGCGAAGAGAAGCGTTATGCAGGTGAAAGACTAGCAGCTTCCTATGTGAATTTTTACATTGCTAATAAGTCTGTATTAGTGCCACAATTTCAAGATGTAAATGACCAAGTGGCCTTGGATATTCTGAGCCAGTGTTTTCCAGACCGTGAAGTTGTCGGAATTCCTGCAAGAGATATTCTTTTAGGTGGTGGAAATATCCACTGTATTACCCAACAAATCCCAGAATAGGAGAAAAAGATGAGAAATGTAACGGTTGCAGCCATTCAGATGCAATGCACTAAGAATGTGGAAACGAATATCCAAACAGCTGAACGTTTAGTCCGTCAAGCTGCTGAGCAGGGAGCCCAAATTATTCTCTTGCCTGAATTATTTGAACGTCCCTATTTCTGTCAGGAGCGTCAGTATGACTACTACCAGTATGCCCAGTCGGTATCAGAAAATACGGCTATTCAGCATTTTAAAGGAATTGCCAAAGAGCTAAAGGTGGTTTTACCGATTAGTTTCTATGAAAAAGATGGTAATGTCTTATACAATTCTATTGCTGTCATTGATGCGGATGGAGAAGTACTAGGAGTTTATCGTAAAACTCATATACCAGATGACCATTATTATCAGGAGAAATTCTTCTTTACTCCTGGAAATACTGGTTTCAAGGTCTGGGACACTCGCTATGCCAAGATTGGTATTGGCATCTGTTGGGACCAATGGTTTCCTGAAACAGCCCGTTGCCTTGCTTTAAATGGTGCAGAATTACTCTTTTATCCAACAGCCATTGGTTCAGAGCCAATTTTGGATACTGATAGTTGTGGTCATTGGCAACGTACCATGCAAGGACACTCAGCAGCAAATATTGTGCCAGTTATTGCGGCTAATCGTTATGGTTTGGAAGAAGTCACTCCTTGCGAAGAAAATGGAGGACAAAGTTCCAGTCTTAACTTCTACGGTTCATCCTTTATGACCGATGAAACAGGAGCTATTTTAAGTCAAGCCGAACGACAAGATGAAGCAATCCTGTTAACCACTTATGACCTGGACAAGGGAGCAAATGAGCGTCTGAACTGGGGTCTCTTTAGAGATAGAAGACCAGATATGTATAAAGATATTGTCAGATGAGAAAAAGCCTCTTGGAGGCTTTTTTCTGTAGATACTATAATAATTTTTGATAATGTCCTAGGATTCTGATAAAATGGGGTATAAGAAGTTTTAAAATTTTAAATGACAGTTTTTTAAAATTGAAACATTTTTGAGAGGTAAAATATGATTACAGGCGAATTAAAGAATAAGATTGATCAGCTTTGTGGGAAATGCTATGGACAGAGGGAATGCGAATCCTTTGACCAACATTGAGCAATTGACTTATCTTTTTATTTATGAAGGATTTGGACAGAGTTGAACTTGGACGAGAAAAATGATGCTGAATTTCTAGGTATTCCCTATGAGGGAATTTTTCCCAAAAGGATAAACCCTGAATATCGTTGGTCAACCTTTAAGAACTTAGGAGATTCGCAAGAAGTTTATCGTCTGATGTCACAAGAGATTTTTTTCCATTTATTAAGAATCTGAAAGGGGGATACTGACGATACAGCTTTTTTTCACGTTATATGAGGGATGCTATTTTTTTCAAATCAATAAACCTGCTACCTTACAAAAAGGCGATAGCAGCTCTGGATGAGTTACCTACGGATATAAAAGATATTGGAGACATTTACGAGTATCTATTGTCAAAATTATCTCAGGCAGGGGCAAATGGTCAATTTCGTACTCCTCGTCATATCATTGATATGATGGTTGAGCTAATGCAACCGACAATTAAGGATATTATTTCAGATCCTGCCATGGGGTCTGCAGGATTTTTAGTTTCTGCAAGTCGCTACCTAGACCGAAGAAAAGAAGAGTGGCAAACAAATATTGACAGTGTAAAACATTTCCACAATACTATGTTTCATGGGAATGATACGGATACGACAATGTTGAGACTTGGTGCTATGAACATGATGCTCCATGGGGTTGAGAATCCACAAATTAGCTATCTAGACTCGCTTTCTCAAGATAACGAAGAAGCTGATAAATATACTCTAGTTTTAGCCAATCCACCTTTCAAAGGATCTCTTGATTATGATTCAACCTCTGGTGATTTGTTGGCTACGATAAAGACTAAGAAGACAGAGTTGCTTTTCCTTGCTCTTTTCTTACGCACTTTGAAGCCAGGTGGACGTGCAGCTGTTATTGTACCGGACGGTGTCCTCTTTGGTTCCTCTAAAGCTCATAAAGGGATTCGTCAGGAAATCGTTGAGCACCATAAACTAGATGCAGTTATTTCGATGCCAAGTGGTGTTTTTCAAGCCTTATGCAGGGGTTTCAACCGCTATCCTTATCTTCACTAAGACTGGAAATGGTGGGACGGATAAGGTTTGGTTTTACGATATGAAAGCAGACGGTCTGAGTTTAGATGATAAACGCCAGCCTATCAACGAAAATGATATTCCAGATATTATTCAACGATACCATCAATTAGAGAAAGAAACAGATCGTAAGAGAACAGACCAGTCCTTCTTTGTTCCAGTTGATGAGATTAAGGAAAATGATTTTGATCTGTCCATCAATAAATACAAAGAAATCGAGTATGAAAAAGTTGAGTATGAACCAACAGAAGTCATTTTAAAGAAAATCAATGATCTAGAAAAAGAAATTCAAGCTGGCTTAGCAGAGTTAGAAGAATTACTAAAGTAGGGAGATGCATGTATGAAAAAAGTGAAGTTGGGGGAAGTGGCAACTTTTATTAATGGTTATGCTTTTAAACCACAAGATTGGTCAACTGAAGGAAAAGAGATAATAAGGATTCAGAATCTTACAAAAACTTCAAAGGAAATTAATTATTATTCTGGTAAGATTGATAAAAAGTATATTGTTGAAACTGGTGATATTCTTATTTCTTGGTCGGGAACTCTAGGTGTTTTTCAGTGGTACGGTAAGACAGCTGTATTAAATCAACATATTTTTAAAGCTGTTTTTGATAAGCTAGATATTAATAAATCTTATTTCAAATATGTTGTTGAAAAAGGGTTACAAGATGCTGTCAAAAATACTCATGGTTCTACTATGAAGCATTTAACTAAAAAAATATTTTTGATAATATTATAGTTTCTTATACAAGTTTAAAAGAGCAACAGAAGATCTCAAGGAAACTAGATTTGTTGAGCAAGCTAATTTCAATGAGACAAGAACAACTTGAAGAGCTTAATCTGCTCGTCAAATCCCGATATTTCGAGGAGGTGCTAGCATGAAGAAAGTGAAGTTAGAGCAATTGGTTTCTATTCAAACTGGTAAATTGGATGCTAATGAGGCAATTCCTGAGGTAAGTATCCATTTTTTTACAACAGCAAAAAGAAATTTCTTGTATTAATGAATACGCTTATGACGATGAAGTCGTTTTAGTAGCAGGAAATGGGGATTTAAATGTTAAGTATTATAAAGGTAAATTTAATGCTTATCAGAGAACCTATATTTTGACTAGTAATTCTAATGTAAGAATGAAATATTTATACTACTTTCTTGATAAGTACATTGAAGTTTTACGATATCAATCAATTGGAGGAGTTATAAAGTATATTAAGCTCAATAATTTATCAGATGCACAGATTCCAATGAGAAGTACTATTGAACAAGATAAAATTATTAGAATATTAGAAAAGTTAGACAATGAAATTATAATTAGAAATAAACAACTTAGTGAACTTTCTAACCTTGTAAAATCCCGATTTAACGAATTGTTTGGTGACTTATTTTTAAATGAATTTAAGTGGGATTATGCTTCGTTTAATGAGTTTGCAAAATTTGATACAAAAATGATTTACGATTTTACGAATTTCATAGATTTACCACACATTGGAATAGATAGTATTGAAAAAAACACCGGAAAACTTATAGGTTATAGAACAGTAGGAGAAGATCAAATCAGTAGTGGAAAGTATTTATTTACTAAGAAACACATTATTTATAGTAAGATTAGGCCAAATTTAAATAAAGTAGCTCTTCCTGATTTTATGGGAGTTTGTTCAGCAGACGCCTATCCAATTCTAACAGTTGAAGAAAAAATGAATAGGATATTTCTAGCTCATGTGTTAAGAAGTGATTATTTTTTGAACTTTATTTTATCGTTTTCAAGTAGAACTAATTTGCCTAAAGTTAATAAATCTCAAATTTCTAAATTTAAGTGCCCCCTCCCTCCTCTTTCCCTACAAAACGAGTTCGCAGACTTTGTGGCTCAGGTTGACAAATCACAATTGGCAATTCAAAAATCACTAGAAGAACTTGAAACTTTGAAGAAATCTCTTATGCAGGAGTATTTTGGCTGATATTCTGTCATTGTAATTACGGTAATTATTTGTTATAATACTTCAAAGGAGGAAATCAGATGGTAGTAAAAACAAGAAAACAAGGAAATTCAATCACCATTACCATCCCAAGTGAATTCAATATTCCAAGTGGTGTAAAATACGAAGCGAAATTGTTACCAAGTGGTGAAATTATCTTTACTCCCGAAGAGTCTGGACATCAGATTTCTTATGTATCTGATGATGCCTTTGACTTAAATTTGGACAAAATTTTTGACGAATACGATGATGTTTTCAAAGCTTTGGTGGAAAAATGACAGTCTATCTAACAGAAAGGCAAATTGAAAAAATCAATGCTTTAGCAATTCAACGGTATTCACCTAATGAAAAAATTCAAACAGTTAGTCCTTCTGCCTTAAATATGATTGTCAATTTACCAGAACAATTTGTCTTCGGTAAACCTCTTTATCCAACAATTTTTGATAAGGCAACGATACTATTTGTCCAATTGATTAAAAAAAGCATGTTTTTTTGCCAATGCTAATAAACGAACTGCTTTCTTCGTTTTGGTGAAATTTCTACAGTTAAATGGTTATCGTTTTTCTGTAACAGTTGAAGAAGCGGTCGATATGTGTGTAACTATCGCAGTAGAATCCTTAACAGATGAAAGGTTATCTAGCTACACCAAATGGATCTCTGAACATTCATTTAGAGCTAATGGTCAAATTTAAGCTTGGATGTTTAAATCCTATAAGTAAAAAATAGATAAACAGACAGTATTAGAATTCTGTAATGCAGAAAGCTAATATTGTCTCTTTTTATTGAAAAAATGAAAGTGAGAAAATATGGAAACAAAAGTGACAATCATCATTCAAGAAATGCTACCCCTTTTAAACAATGCACAATTACTAGCATTACGGGAGAGTTTAGAGCGTCATTTAGTGAGTGGTGTAAATCAACAGAAGTATACGAATAATTCCTTGTTAGCCTTGTTTATTACTGCTAAACAGGTGGAGGGTTGTAGTGCAAAAACCATTCGTTATTATCAAAGGACCATTGAAAATTTATTTACAAGCATAAAGCAGTCTGTAACACAACTGACAACAGATGATTTGAGAAGTTATCTAGCACAGTATCAGTCAGAAAAAGATTGCAGTAAAGCAAATTTGGACAATATCCGACGCATCCTGTCTTCGTTTTTTGCTTGGCTTGAGCAGGAGGAATATATCATCAAAAATCCTATTCGACGAATTAAAAAGATTAAGACCGAACAAACTGTGAAAGAAACTTATACTGATGAACATCTTGAAATCATGCGAGACAATTGTGAAAACTTAAGGGATTTAGCAATGATCGATCTACTAGCTTCAACAGGAATGCGCGTGGGAGAACTTGTTCAACTGAATCGCTCAGATATTGACTTTGAAAATCGTGAATGTGTTGTATTTGGAAAAGGTAAAAAGGAGAGACCTGTTTACTTTGATGCTCGGACGAAAATCCATTTAAGGAACTATATCAATAGCAGAGAAGATAATCATCCAGCTCTTTTTGTCACCTTGCTTGGAAAAGCCCAAAGACTCGGAATAGCTGGTGTTGAGATTCGATTAAGAAAATTAGGTCAAAAGCTTGGAATTCAAAAGGTTCACCCTCATAAATTCAGAAGAACACTAGCAACAAAGGCAATTGATAAGGGTATGCCTATCGAACAAGTCCAAAAACTGCTAGGTCATAGTAAAATTGACACAACCTTAGCCTATGCTATGGTCAACCAAAGTAATGTCAAACATTCACACCAAAAATTCATCTCTTAAGTGCAAAATCCCGATTTAACGAGATGTTTATACTAAGGGATTTTCCATTAAAAAGACTTGGAGAATTAGTTGAAGAAGTCCGATATGGAACTAGTTTACCAGCCACTCTTAATGGTAAATATGGATATTTAAGAATGAATAATATAACTGAAGATGGTCGATTGAATATACAGAATTTAAAACATATAGATGTTCCAGAGAAAGATTTAGCAAAGTACGTTGTAAGCAACGGGGATGTATTATTTAATCGTACAAATAGTATGGAATTAGTCGGGAAAACATGTATTTATGAATTAGATTTTGATATGGTTATAGCAGGTTACATTATTCGTATTAGAACAAAGAAAAATATTTTAAATCCTAGATATCTATCCGAATTTTTAAACTTTCCAAGTACAAAGAAGTTTCTAAGGAACATCGCGAAAGGTGCTGTTAATCAAGCCAATATAAATGCGAAGGAATTACAAGATATTTCCATCCCCCTCCCCCCTCTTTCCCTCCAAAACGAGTTCGCAGACTTTGTGGCTCAGGTTGACAAATCACAATTTGCTTGTCAGATGGCTATAAAACTGTGGAGAAATAGCTTAAAATCTAGTATAATATAGCTATCTATTTAATCAAAGTGAGAGAAAAATGGGAAATTTTGATTTTCTTTTAAATAACGAGGAGTATGAATCTTTTTCGAGGTCCTGTATAGAAGCTGAGAATATGATTGGGACATCCACTGTAGCGACAGCTTTCATGGCGCGTCGTGCCTTGGAGCAGGCTGTTCATTGGATTTATAGCCATGATTCTTATTTGGAAGCCCCTTATCGTGCTACCTTGTCTTCATTGGTGTGGGATGATGACTTTAGAGAAATCGTAGATCCAGAGCTTCATAGTCAGATGGTTCTCTTGATACGCTGGGGCAATCATGCTGCTCATGGTGGGGAGATCAAGGAACGTGAAGCCATTTTAGCCTTACATCATTTGTACCAGTTCGTAAACTTTATTGATTACTGCTACAGCAATGAGTTTGTGGAACGTTTTTTTGACGAGAAGTTATTGCCAATTTCAGAGAATGTCAAGAAAAGAGAAACACCACAAGCCATGGTGGAACTGCAAGAAAGTTTACCTGTTATGCCTGACTTTCATGAACAAATGGCTGTCCAGTCCTTGGAAGTTCAAGAGAATTATACAGAAAAACGTGAAACTGCTGCTCAACGGCAAGAGGTTTCCTTTCATATCGATCAGTTATCTGAGGCTGAGACGAGAAAACTCTTTATTGATATTGATTTACGATTAGCGGGTTGGACATTTGAAGAAAATTGTCGAGTTGAAGTCGCTGTTAATGGACTGAAACACGGCTCAGGAACAGGTTATTGTGATTATGTACTTTATGGTAAAAATGGAAAGATTTTAGCAATTATTGAAGCTAAAAAGGCCGCAGTTAATCCAGAAGTCGGTGAAGTACAAGTCAAGGAATATGCTAATGCGCTAGAGGAAAAAATAGGGTATCAACCGATTTGTTTTATTACAAATGGCCTCAAGCACTATATTCTTGATGGTGTAAATCGTCGCCAGGTCGCAGGTTTCTATTCTCAAGAAGAATTGCAATTATTGATGGACAGACGACATTTGCAAAAACCACTTGAGGATATTTCTAGTAAAATCAGAGACGATATCTCTGGACGATATTACCAGAAACATGCGATTGCAAGTGTTTGTGAGGCTTTTTTTCTAACAATCGAAGACAAGCTCTTTTGGTAATGGCAACTGGTTCTGGCAAAACTCGAACAGCAGTCTCTCTTGTTGATATTCTATCACGTCACAATTGGGTCAAAAATGTTCTCTTTCTAGCTGACCGAACATCTCTTGTAAAACAAGCCTATGATTCATTTAGGAAATTACTTCCAGATATTTCGGTTTGTAACTTTTTAGAGGATAAAGTTGGAGCACGATCAAGTCGTATGGTGTTTTCTACTTATCCGACCATGATTGGAGCTATTAGTGATCAGGAAGAAGTCATTCAACGCCCTTTCACTGTTGGTCATTTTGATCTTATCATTATTGACGAGTCCCACCGCTCTATTTATCAAAAATACAAGACAATTTTTGATTATTTTGATGCTAGAATCGTAGGCTTAACGGCCACACCTCGTCAGGATCTTGATAAAAACACTTATGGATTTTTTAACTTGGAAAATGGTGTTCCTACCTATGCTTATGATCTTGAAAAGGCTGTTGAGGATGGCTACTTGGTATCCTATCATTCTATTGAAACCAAGTTAGAATTACCTACAGAAGGGCTTCATTACGATGATCTATCCCAAGAAGATAAAGAATATTTTGATAGCCAATTTGAAGATGATAGTCTAGAAAAAGACATTGATGCTGGAGCTTTTAATTCCTTTATTTTTAATAAAGGTACAGTAGAGATTGTTCTAGATGAACTAATGACGAGAGGGATTCAGACGGCTTCGGGTGATGAGATTGGAAAAACTATCATCTTTGCCAAGAATCATCACCATGCTGAATTTATTAGAGAGATTTTTAATAAACGATATCCTGAAAAGGGGAGCGACTATGCTCAGGTGATTGATTATAGTATTAAACATTATCAGACCTTGATTGATGATTTTAAAATCAAAGAGAAATACCCTCAAATTGCAATTTCAGTTGATATGCTTGATACAGGTATTGATGTTCCAGAGGTTGTCAATTTAGTCTTTTTCAAGAAAGTTCGCTCAAAAACAAAATTTTGGCAGATGATTGGTCGTGGAACGCGTCTCTGTAAAGATTTGTTTGGACCTGATCAGGATAAGGAAAACTTCTTGGTATTTGATTATGGTGACAACTTTGAATACTTCAAAGCAGATCCGAGAGAAGGAAATGGACGTCATATTGTTCCCTTGGCACAGCGTTTGTTTAATATCAAGGTGGACTTGATTCATGAACTGCAGGATCTTCACTATCAAGAGGATCCATTTGCAAGAGAGTATCGTCAGCAACTGGTCTCAGAACTTCATAGACATGTAGAAGACTTGAATGAGTTGGACTTTAGGGTTCGTATGGTCTTAGATACAGTGTATACCTATAAGAAATTAGAAAATTGGCAAAATCTTACAACGATTTCATGTGAAAATCTTCATACTCATATATCTCCTCTCATGTTTGACGAAGATAAAGAAAATGAAATGGCGAGACGATTTGATTTGTGGATGTTAGAAATTCAAGTAGGACAACTAACCACTAAGCAAGCAACTGTCCATATATCTCAAGTTATGAAAACTGCTCAGGCCCTTGCTTCTGTTGGCAATATCCCTCAGGTCTTTGCACAGGCTGAAATTATAAGGAAAGTGCAAGAACCTGAATTTTGGGAGGAAGTAAGCTTGTCTGAACTTGAAAAAATACGCCTTTCTCTAAGGGATTTATTGCAATTCTTAGATAAAACGAGCCGAATAGTATATTATGTCAATTTTGAAGATCGAATTCTTTCTACTGTTTATGAAACCACTCCTTATTTGCAGGTAAATGATCTTCGATCCTATAACGAAAAAGTTGAGCATTATTTGAAAGCTCATTTGGATGAGGAAGCAATTTCTAAATTGTATCATAACAAGAAGTTGACTGAAAAAGATTTATTAGCATTAGAAACTCTATTGTGGGAAAAATTAGGAAGTAGATCTGACTATCAGCAGCACTATGAGAACAAGGCTATTCCTAGATTAGTTCGTGAGATTATAGGTTTGAATAGAGAGGCTGCTAATCAAGTATTTTCTAAGTTCTTATCAGATGAAAGCCTTAATGCTAAGCAAATTTCTTTTGTGAAATTGATTGTCGATTATGTCGTTGAAAATGGTTATATGGATAAGTCGATGCTGACACAAGAACCGTTTAAATCTTATGGATCCGTACAAGTACTATTTCAACATCAAATACCAGTATTGAGGAATATTGTCCAAACAATTGACTTAATCAATAATCGCGCCGAAGAAGTAGCTTGAAAATAGAGAGAGAACCACCATGCAAACACAAGAAGAAATGAATGTTCTGGTACCTGAAAAACTTGCAGAAATTGAGCGTGATTATGATGTTACAGTTTTGTGGGCAATTGAGTCTGGCAGTCGAGCTTGGGGCTTTGAGTCTCCTGATAGTGACTTTGATGTGCGTTTCGTATACAAGCACAAGCAAGATTTTTATCTTAGCTTGAATGATCATCGCGATGTCATCGAACTACCAATTGACGATACTTGGGATGTGAGTGGTTGGGATCTGGACAAGGCTTTAAAGTTGCTTTATAAGTCAAATCCAACCCTCTTTGAGTGGTTACAGTCGCCAATCGTTTACCAGCAAGACTCAGACTTTATTGACTGTATTCGTTCTCTTGTCAGTCAGTATTTTTCTGAGAAAAAGATGCTCCACCATTACTTGAATACTGCTAGAACTCAAATGAATAAGTATCTTTTAGGAGATAAGGTCAAACCTAAAAAGTATTTCTATGTACTTCATCCTATTTTAGCTTGTCGTTGGATTGAAAAACATCACTCTGTTCCACCGATTTTATTTGATGATTTGGTCAAAGAACTTCTCCCTGATGAAATGAAAGAGCATGTGTATAGATTGCTTGATATAAAGGTAAAGGGACGTGAAGGTATGGAAATTGAGCCGATAGAGCCAATTCAGGACTTTATCATCAAAAATATCCAAGAGCTGTATGACTACGTCCAAAGTGTTACAGAGGAAAAGAAAGACTGGAAAGCTCTCAATCATTTTTTCCTTGAAGAATTAAGTCGTGACTGAGGTTAGATATGGGAAAATGGACATGTAGATGTGGTCAAGCAATGAACGACCACCAAGCGCCTGATCCAAATGCTTATTCGGTTTATTCGGATGAGTTATTAGTAGAAATCATGAATAAAAAAGATGGTAATGATACAATTTCCTATGAAGACATTGCGGAGGCTTCCTTTTATATGTGGAAGTGCCCAAATTGTGGTAGTTTTATGGTCTTTGGCGAAGAGGATAATCCAAATTGTTTCACTTTTTATGAGCGCCAGACCTGTGCAAAATCAGAACCACTTTTCGATCCTGATCAAGAGTTAAATCTCGTTGTCGTTGAGTTTCAAGAAGGTGGAAATGGTTATACTTATATATGTGACGAGCCAAATATCCATATTGGACATTCTGTTATTGTCCCAGTAGGAAAGGAAAATACTGAAAAAACTGCTTTAGTTGTCCAGAAGTATCATGCCCTACCAAAGGATATTACTTTTCCCGTTGAAAAGATAAAACGTGTCATCCGTAGGTATTCTATTTTTGATCCTGAGACTTCAAAAATAGTTTGTAAAAATATACTTGAACATGGAAGAATTCTAAATGCTTGCTCGAACAAAGTAAATATAGAGTCTAAACAAATTTACCATGCAATCAAAACTCCTCTAGGCTATTTTTGGTTGGAGTTAAATAGAATTCCAATTCCGATGAAAATCACACAAATTCAAGTTAAAGATAAAAGGTATCAGGTAGAGGGTGCCTTCTTCATTAAACCCACCAAGGTAAACTACAGAAAATTGTTAGAACTTGAATTATGTGCAGATTTTGATATTGACGCCTCTCGTTGGATTGATGTTCTATCAGACGAAAATGTTTGGGGAAACACCTGGGAATTGAATGGCCTTCAATTTGGAATTACTGCAGGAGAGTCCCCAGAATTTGAAGATGAAGTAGTTGCAAGAAAATTTAGCCGTATCCCACTTTATTATGACTGGCATACTGAGTTCGAAGACTATTATGGCTTCAGTTTAGCTTGGAAGAAATACGAGTCTGATAGCGATTTGTCAATATTTTTCTATACAACATAAGCTAGAGGAGAATAAGCATGAATCAAGCCTGGGAATTATTGTTTGAAGGGAAGATTGATGAGGCCAAGAAATTAGTCCCAGAAACCTTCTCGTTAGAAACTTGTAAGGATTATAGCCTTCTCAATTTGATGGGCTATATCAAGCTCTTTGAAAAAGACTATAAAGAAGCTTTGCTGACTTATCAAAACTATCTTGAAGTCGCTATCTCAAGTCAAGATAAAGAAAATGAACATATAGGCTATCACCAGTTAGCTATGGTTTATCGTGAAATGAATGACTATCAAACGGCTCTAAACTATATCGATAAAGAGCGAGAAATCATTGAAAAATTTTTTCCAGAGGATGCACTCAAATCTTCTGTCAATAATTATGAGCAAGGTTATTTACGATTAAAACTAGGGGAAATAGCAAAAGCAATCATGTATATGAAGCAGTCCTTAAAGCAAGCTTTACAAACAGATGATCTTATCGCTCAAGCCTGTGCCTATAGGGGATTGGGAGAGATTTATTCTGCTGAAAGTTCAGAAAAATCGCAAGAGAATCTTCTGCATGCTATCGAACTTTTTGAAAAAGCAGGCGATCAGGTCGGAGCCCGAGAAGTTAAAAACTTACTAAACAAGAAAAAGTAGCCCCCTCAGGCTACTTTTTAAAATTCTTTATAAACATAAGGATTCTCTGGTTTATCGACTTTTACAAAGGATTGAACTTCAAGGGTTGGGAGAAATTGGTTGAGTTCCTTGTGATAGCGATTGCTAATCTTACCTTTGACTCTCACCCAAGTATTATTTTCGTACTGATTGGTGTTTCCTGTAGTCAAAAGTCCAAAAAAACTCCTGAATCAGCGATACAGTGCATGATACCAAAGCGAAAAAAACAAATTGACTATTGGTATGATTTGGATCGTTGTAGACAAAGCCAGTAAACTCTATTTCCTTATCTTCAAATTCGTTTGGAAAATCGTAGATAGCTTCCATGACCTCCAGGTAATTTTCATCATTGATAACTATACTAGATTGAGCTAAGTATTTATCAGCACTCTTCCGAATAATATTTTCATGAGCTGTTTGTGAATAAAATCTACTGGTATCCGGTTTGAGATACTGACTGCTCGTTCCTTCACTTGCTTGGATTGCCTTGTCAGTTCCTTCCGACAAAGGGAAATAATATCCTTTTGCCGATACTGTTTGTGAATCCAGAGTGACTGTTGGGAAGGTAAATCCGACTAACAAGGGTAAACTTAAGAGGATAAAACTAGCAAGCTTGGCTGAAATACTGTGTAAGTGACTGTGTTCTTTAAAACGCTTAAGAGAAATATAAGCTTGGACAATGGCTAGTAACAATGACAAAACCATTGTGATATAAGCCAGATAAGAGTAGTGGAGGTTTATATACTGATTGAGCTTACCTGATAGGTGGAGATAAAGGCTTAAGATAAAATAGCTAAATAGAATAAGAAATCGAATCATAGCATCACCCCGACTAGATAAGAATAGACAAGTACAACAAGAGTGACAATTGTCATGAACTGCCAAATAAAGCGAGTTTTGAGATAATTCTTCATCATGAGTAGGTTCTTGACATCCAGCATGGGTCCTATAACCAGAAAGGCTAAAACAGGAGCGAGACCAAAACTTGATAGAAGAGAAGAGCCGATGAAGGCATCCGCTTCACTACAGAGGGATAGTAGGAAAATAAGACCATCAGAAGAAGAATAGCAAGCAGTGGCGTCGCACTGATAGATGTCAGGATTCGAGTTGGTACATAGACCTGGACAATGCTGGCAAAAAGACAGCCAAAGATCAAGTAACGCCCCATATCAAAGAATTCATCGATAGCTTGGATAAAGACCTGAAGCAGTTTCTGACTTTTGGTCAAGTGAGAAAAATCATGCTCATGGCAAGCCAGTCTATTTTCTTTTTGGATAGGTTCCTCCCAGACAAAACCAAGAAAGAACCCCAATATAGTAGCCACTAGAATGGCGCCTAAAGCTCTTAGGAGGACCATTTGAATAGAATTACCAAAGGCTGAATAGGTAGCAAAAAGTACGATGGGATTGATGATAGGAGCTGTGACCAAAAATGGAACAGCTGTATAGCTTGGAACCTTTTTCTCTAAGAAACGATTGATGATGGGAACAATTCCACATTCGCAAGAAGGGAAGAGAAAACCGATGAAGCTACCAAAAAAGATTCTCCCCAAGCGATTTTTAGGGAGAAATTTATAAACTTTCTCAGGAGTCACATAGACTTCAATGGCACCAGAGATAATGCTACCAATTAAGACAAATGGCAAAGCTTCAATGATAATTGATAGAAAAATGGCACCAGCTTGCAAAACACTTGAAGGCAGACTTTGAAAGAGAGTCATCTATTTCTTCTTTTCTGCTTTTTCTTTCTTTTCTTTGTCATCAGGAAATGTTACTTGTTTCAAATCAGGTAGTTTAGCGAATTCTTCGAACATCTTATCTAAGTCATCAGTTTTTGTAAATTTAACAGCCATAAGGCATACCTCGATTCTTTTAGTTAACACTATTATACTATTATTTCTAAGAAATAGTTGGATTTTAAAATAAACATGGCTTTTATCTTTATAAAGTTGAAATAAAGCAACAAATTAATGAAAACAAGCTTTCTTCCTTATGGTATAATAGTTTCATGGATAAAAAATATGAAAAAATTTCCCAAGATTTGGGTGTAACTTTAAAGCAGATTGATACTGTCTTGTCTTTGACAGCAGAAGGAGCAACTATCCCCTTTATCGCTCGTTATCGGAAAGATATGACCGGAAGTCTAGATGAGGTAGCCATTAAAGCTATTATCGACCTCGATAAAAGTTTAACTACTCTAAATGATCGTAAGGAAGCCGTCTTAGCAAAAATCAAAGAGCAAGGTAAGCTAACTAAGGAGTTAGAAGAAGCAATTCTAGCAGCTGAAAAACTCGCAGATGTAGAAGAACTCTATCTTCCCTATAAGGAGAAACGTCGAACAAAGGCAACAATTGCGCGTGAGGCTGGACTTTTTCCACTTGCTCGTTTAATTTTACAAAATGTTTCTAACCTAGAAAAAGAAGCAGAAGCATTTGTCTGTGAAGGTTTCGAAACTCCTCAAGAGGCTTTGGCTGGGGCTGTAGACATCTTGGTTGAAGCACTATCTGAGGATGTTCATTTACGTTCAATGACATATCAAGAGGTACTTAGACGCTCTAAGATTACTTCTCAAGTCAAAGATGAGAGTCTTGATGAAAAACAAGTCTTTCAGATTTATTACGATTTCTCAGAAACAGTTGCAAACATGCAAGGTTACCGTACGCTTGCCCTTAATCGTGGTGAGAAGCTAGGCATTTTGAAAATTGGCTTTGAGCATGCGACTGATCGGATTCTATCTTTCTTTAGTGGTCGTTTTAAAGTTAAGAATGCTTATATTGACGAAGTTATTCAGCAATCTGTCAAGAAAAAAGTATTACCAGCTATTGAGCGCCGTATTCGTACAGAATTAACAGAAAAGGCAGAAGAAGGAGCTATCCAACTCTTCTCAGAAAACCTTCGAAATCTTCTCCTTGTTGCACCTCTTAAGGGGCGCGTGGTCCTTGGATTTGACCCTGCCTTTCGTACAGGTGCCAAGCTTGCAGTTGTTGATGCGACTGGAAAGATGTTGACAACGCAAGTCATTTATCCCGTCAAACCAGCTTCAGCTCGTCAGATTGAAGAAGCAAAGAGAGATCTGGCAGATTTAATTGGCCAATATGGTGTGGAAATCATTGCCATCGGTAATGGTACTGCTAGTCGTGAGAGCGAATCCTTCGTCGCTGAAGTACTTAAAGATTTTCCTGAGGTCAGCTATGTCATTGTAAATGAGAGTGGGGCATCTGTCTACTCAGCTAGTGAACTTGCTCGTCAAGAGTTTCCTGAGTTAACCGTTGAGAAACGCTCTGCTATTTCTATTGCTCGTCGCTTGCAAGACCCACTTGCTGAATTGGTTAAAATCGATCCCAAATCCATCGGTGTCGGTCAATATCAGCACGATGTTAGTCAAAAGAAACTGTCTGAAAGTCTTGACTTTGTTGTTGATACAGTAGTTAACCAAGTCGGTGTCAATGTCAATACAGCTAGTCCCGCCTTACTTTCGCACGTAGCTGGGCTTAACAAAACAATCTCTGAAAATATCGTGAAGTACCGTGAAGAAGAAGGTAAAATCACTTCACGCGCCCAAATCAAGAAAGTCCCTCGATTAGGTGCTAAAGCCTTTGAACAGGCTGCAGGTTTCCTCCGTATCCCTGAAAGTAGCAATATCCTTGATAACACAGGTGTTCACCCAGAAAACTATGCTGCTGTTAAGGAACTCTTCAATCGTTTGGACATCAAAGACCTAAATGAAGAAGCACAAGCCAAACTCAAATCTATTTCAATCAAGGAAATGGCCCAAGAATTAGACCTCGGTCAAGAAACTCTTAAAGATATTATTGCAGACCTTCTAAAACCCGGTCGTGATTTCCGTGATTCTTTTGAAGCTCCAGTTCTTCGCCAGGATGTCTTGGATATCAAAGACTTACAAGTTGGGCAAAAGCTTGAAGGAGTTGTGCGCAACGTCGTTGACTTTGGTGCCTTTGTTGATATCGGTATCCATGAGGACGGTCTCATTCATATCTCTCATATGAGTAAGAAATTCATCAAACATCCAAGTCAAGTAGTATCGGTCGGCGATTTGGTAACCGTTTGGGTTAAAAAAATAGATGCTGACCGAGAAAAAGTAAATCTGTCGCTCCTTGCACCAGATGAATCTAACTAATTACGTTCGACAAGTTTCTTTAGAAGACTTTGGGAAACCTTTCAAACATCAAGCTCATTGGAATACTCGTCTACGGTCGACAGGTGGACGATTTTTCCCTAAGGATGGTCATTTGGATTTCAATCCCAAAGTCTATCAAGAACTTGGTTTAGAGGTTTTTCGGAAAATTGTCCGTCATGAGCTCTGCCATTACCATCTTTACTTTGAAGGCAAGGGGTATAAACACAAAGATGTAGCCTTTAAGCAACTTTTAAAAGAGGTAGACGGTCTCCGCTTTGTTCCTCCCTTGTCAATTTCCAATCAAAAACCAAACTTAGTCTATGTTTGTCAGTCTTGTCAGCAAATCTATCAAAGAAAGCGACGAATTGATACTAAACGTTATCGGTGTGGTCTCTGTCGTGGCAAACTCATTTTGCAAAATCCGCCTAAGGACTGATGCAGGGTGTTTTAGTTCATGTTATACTTATTTCAAGAATACCGAAAGAGGTAAAAATCATGAATACAAAATTTTATAAAATGAGAAGAAATCACATGATATCAGGTGTTCTTGCAGGTTTATCTGATAAGTGGAATCTTGATGTAACCCTAGTTCGTTTCCTTTTTGCAATCTTTACAATCGCAAACTTTGGACTCGGGATTATTATCTACATTATCCTAGCTTCGATTCTACCAACAAAAGAAGACATCGAAGCTGAAATGTATGGAACAGGCCCACGCAAGATCAAGAAGCCAAACCTATCAATGATGACGAAGGTTGGTTTTGGTAACCATATTACCATTCATTTGAAGTATTAAACCCTTGTAGTATCAAGGGTTTTTCTTTTGCTTAAAAATTTGTGGTAAACTAATAGTAGTTCATATCAAAAAAATAATCCAATCTTACAAAAATGTAAGATTACAGACCTCTTTTGTAAGGTTATGTTATGGAACCAACTCTTTTTTTAGAGTACACTTATATCAGAAAGATAAAGTAGCAATACTATGAAAAATATTTTACAAAAGAAACAAACAAGTAAACCAAGTCCAAAAGAGATCGAGCGAGTTCAGCTCGGTTGCTCTATTATGCAGGCTCAGTTTCAATTAATGGAATATTAAAAAGGAGATTATCATGACATTATTAGATGTAAGACACGTTCAAAAGATTTATAAAACACGATTCCAAGGCAACCAAGTAGAAGCCCTGAAAGATATTCACTTTACCGTTGAAAAAGGCGACTACGTCGCTATCATGGGTGAGTCTGGATCTGGTAAATCTACTCTACTCAATATTCTTGCTATGCTTGACAAGCCAACGCGTGGGCAGGTCTTCCTAAACGGAACTGACACAGCCATCATTAAAAATTCTGAAGCATCAAGCTTCCGTCGTGAAAAGTTAGGCTTTGTCTTCCAAGACTTCAATTTGTTAGATACGCTTTCTGTTAAAGACAATATCTTACTCCCTTTGGTATTGTCTAGAAAGCCTATTACAGAAATGATGAAAAAGTTGATCGTGACGGCCGAAAATCTTGGCATCAATCAATTGCAGGAGAAGTACCCTTATGAAATCTCTGGAGGGCAAAAACAAAGGGTAGCAGTTGCACGGGCTATCATCACAGAACCAGAAATTCTTCTTGCGGACGAGCCAACAGGAGCCCTAGACTCTAAATCATCTGCAGCCCTCCTTGATATCTTTGATCAGATCAACGAGCAAGGACAGACCATTCTCATGGTAACCCACTCAACAGCTGCGGCCAGCCGTGCAAAACGTGTTCTTTTCATCAAGGACGGTATTCTCTATAATCAAATTTATCGAGGTGAAAAGACGGATCGTCAGATGTTCCAAGAAATCTCTGACACCTTGACTGTTATGGCAAGTGAGGTGAACTAGTATGTTTCGATTAACCAATAAGCTGGCCATATCCAACTTAATTAAAAACCGCAAACTCTATTATCCGTTTGCTTTGTCTGTCATTTTGGCAGTTACTATCAGCTATCTCTTTTACTCTCTGACCTTCAATCCCAAGATTGCGGAAATCCGTGGAGGATCCACCATTCAAACTACTCTAGGATTTGGTATGTTTGTCGTCACCCCTGCGTCAGCCATTATCGTCCTTTATGCCAATAGTTTTGTTATGAAAAATCGCTCAAAAGAACTGGGTGTCTATGGTATGTTGGGACTAGAAAAGCGCCATTTAATTGGTATGACCTTCAAGGAGCTCCTGATATTTGGTTTAGTAACAGTGACTTCTGGGATTGGCATTGGTGCCCTCTTTGACAATCTCATCTTTGCTATATTGCTTAAACTTGCAAAGATGAAGGTAGAAAGCTAGTCGCAACCTTTCAATGGTCCGTAGTCCTTTCAATTCTTCTAGTATTTGGTCTTATCTTTTTAGTCCTTGTGTTTCTAAATACCCTACGTATCATCCGTATGGATGCTCTGCAACTATCTCGTGAAAAAGTAAAAGGGGAGAAGAAGGGACGTTTCTTAGTCCTTCAAACTTTACTAGGGCTAATTGCACTAGGTAGTGGCTACTATCTAGCACAAAGCGTAAAAGATCCAGTTTCAGCGACTGTTACTTTCTTTATAGCCGTCCTGTTGGTAATTGTTGCGACCTACCTCTTATTCAATGCGGGTATTACAGTTTTCTTACACTTACTCAAGAAAAACAAGCGTTATTACTACCAACCAAATAACCTCATCTCTGTTTCTAACCTTATCTTCCGTATGAAGAAAAACGCTGTCGGTTTAGCAACCATTACCATCCTTTCCACCATGGTTTTGGTTACTATGTCAGCAGCAACCAGTATCTACAACGGTTCTGAAAATATAAAAAATATCATGTATCCTCATGATTTCGATGTTAAGGCAAAGGGAAATAATATTGAAGTTGAGAATTTAGACCAACTATTGACTCAATATGCCAGTGAAAAGAACTTGACGATTAGCAATAAAGACGTTCTTAGCTATGCTAGCTTTGGCCTTTCTAGTCAAGATGGAACTAAATTAACCATCATGACTAAAGAACAAATCACGGAATTACCTAAGACAGTTTTTCTAGTATTTGATCAAAAAGACTATGAAAAAATGACTGGACAAAAGCTAAATCTTACTGGTAATGAAGTAGGTCTTTGGGCTAAAAATAACCAACTTAAAGGTCAGAAATCATTTAGTCTTAACAGTCAGGAGTATAGTATCAAGCAAGAAATCCAGCAAGATTTTTTAGCTAACCATGTTTCCAATCTCTATATCCTTTTAGTTTCAGATTTTAACTACCTAGTTGTACCAGATCTTCAAAGCTTTTTGGATCAGTACCAAGATTCTGCTGTCTACACTCAGTTCTACGGTGGTATGGATGTCACCGCAAGTCTAGAGGAACAATTAAAGCTATCTGATGATTTTGATGCGTATGTAAATAATTTTAACCATAATCTCAAAAGTGAAGATGCTATGGTTTACGGGGGTAATGGTTCAAGTGATGCAATTGCCCAAATGAATGCTCTCTATGGAGGTGTCCTCTTTATTGGTATTTTCCTCTCTATCATCTTTATGATAGGAACTGTACTGGTTATCTACTATAAACAAATCTCAGAAGGTTATGAGGATCGTGAACGCTTCGTGATTTTTGCAAAAAGGTTGGTTTTGGATCAAAAACAAATCAAGCAAACCATTAACAAGCAAGTCTTGACTGTATTCTTCCTCCCTGTAATCTTCGCCTTCCTACATCTAGCCTTTGCCTATCACATGTTGAGTTTGATTATCAAGGTTATTGGTGGTGTGGATACAGCTATGATGTTAAGCGTAACACTTTCCATTTGTGGTATCTTTTGCTTTTAGTCTATGTCCTAATCTTTATGATTACTTCAAAGAAGTTATCGCAAGATTGTTCAAATATAATAAAAATGTTTGTCAAGGAATCATAGTATTAACCCAAACGAATATTTGGGGAACGTTAAAGTTCACGATAAAAAGATTATAGATAGACATTTTCAAGAAAAATCTTGAAACAATTTTTCGCTTAAAATGCATATTGAGATTATTATAGATTTTTAAAAATAATTTATGAAAACAAGAGAGCCGATTATAAGTTAGGGTCTTTTGTAATATGGTAAATGCTTATGAAATTAAAATTATGTACTATTGGATTCTTCTTTTGTTTGATTGCTGCAATTGGTCTGGTCACTATTAGCGATACCGAGACGCCCATACCTTTACCAATTGATGGTGCCTTTTCTATTCAAGGAAAAAGCAATCTTTCCAATAACGAAATTTACGAAATGATTCGTGACCTATCAAAAACGGAAAATGTTACCATTTACAAGCCGGTCGTTCAGAGTTCTGGTCAGTTGAAGTATGTAAATTTCGATGATGTAAATAATGAACAATTAAAGTCAGCACCAATAATAGGATGTATTACACCCTTGGAAAAAATAAATATAGACAGTTTGAAACCACTTACGATGACTGGACTACAAAACAGTATATACGGCTTATCCTTGGTATATAGGAGGAATCTTACAATTCACTGGAACTTTAAGAATACTGTTAATGGGTTCCATTTACTTAACTTTATTAGTTGTTTTATTTGTTGTTAGGACGAGGCAGATTAAAGAAGGAGTGATACGACGGTCTTTGGGATTGCCTGTATACGACCTTAGAAGAGAGTATGTCATTTCTCTTATTTTTGAACTGATTATGATGGCTTTTTTGATGATTTTTTACAGTTCTTTTTTGGGAAATGGTTTCTTCACCTATAGTTCTAAGTTATTTTTCTCTCTGCTTTTAACGAATTTTATACTATTTCAAATCATTGATCTCATCACCTTTGTTTTATTTTGGTTGACGATTCAGATTGAAAAGCCCATTGAAATTATCAAAAACAAGGCCAAAAACAAGCTTATTTTTGTCGTATGGCTTGCCATTATTTCGATTATTATCGTTGTATCAGGAATTTTTTTACAAGAAACAAAGAGTAGTCAATCCAGTATTAACATACAGATACAGAATTTAGTACCATGGGACACAGTAAAAGACTGGAGAAGGATTGAGTTCCTTGGAATTGAAAATAACTCTGCTAAAAATGGAGAAGTAAGTGATTCGGATGGTCAGTATCTACAGATAGCTGCTTCCTTAAAAAACTTAGATTATTTATATATAGAACGATCCTCGGCCTATGTTCCAGATACATCTCATGCTTTAGAAGACTTTTCTAAACAATTAGAAAATGATGGAATAACGAACCCAGAAATAAATAAAGATCTGATTTATATCAATCAAACAGGGTGCTAACCTACAAAAATAAAGTGAGATGGAACAAACTATCATCTTTTAGATAATAAGATAGCAACCATCTATATTCCTGAAAAATGGAAAAGAAAACCAGAAATCTATTGAGAATACAGTTGTAGCAGAACAATTTATTGGAACAAACTATACAAAAAGAAGAGCTTGCCAGTACAAATAATTCCTGATGGTGATAAAAATTTTTTTATTTCAATGAGGATGCTGATATCGATCATAAAAATAAAGATGTTTTTACCAATGGCAGAGTGTAGCAGATAGCAAAGATAACATTGTTGTTGTGTTAGATACGAGACAAAATGATCGAAAAACAACAAGTTTTCTTTGGCTAATAATATACTATATAAATCTCTTTTTAGTCCTGAGGCGGTAAAGAAAATAAATGAGATAGCTACCCAGTTGAATGTTTTCAATGAATCCAGTAGATGTTTACCAAATTGTGAAGTTGAAGATCAATCACTTAGAGCACCAAATTCTACTGTCACAAATCTTGCAGAAGATAATTTACAGTATTGTCTTTATACTCATTTATCAATATGTCCAACTTTTTATTACTCTAAAAACAGAATGAATATGTGATCATTTTAGGTCTGTCAAAAACATCCTATAGCAATTTCAAGCCTCAAGTATTTTTATGATGATTATTACAATGGTTATTCTGTTACATTTTCTTATGACAGGGCAAATAGAGCTGCTATATATTGGTCTTGCTTCTCTGCTGGTTTTGATGTTGTCAATAATCATGAGTTTTAGAAAATTATCTGAAAGCTATACTAAAATTTTTAAAAGGAGATGAAACATGACAATTGACCTTTTGAACGTTTCAAAAAGTTTCGGCTCAAAAAGATCTTTACAGACTTAAATTTAAGATTTGAATCTGGAAAAAAAGCTATGCATTGATTGGAGGTTCTGGCTCTGGTAGAGTACTCTTCTTAATATTATAGGAAGATTAGAAAAATTGATGAGTGGGAATGTTTTGGTTGATGAACAGGATATTTGGAAGATAAAGAAAGAACCTTCTTTTAAAAATACTGTTGGATATGTATTTCAGAATTATTCTTTAATAGAGAACAAAAACAGTATATGATAATTTGAAACTTATCACTAAAGACATAATAACTGATGTACTTGAAAAAAGTAGGACTGTCGAGCGACTATTTACATCATATATATGAATTGTCTGGAGGGCAGGCTCAACGTGTAGCTATTGCCAGAATGTTAATGAAACCACGTAAAATTATCTTAACAGATGAACCTACAGGAGCTTTAGATGGTGAGATTGGAAAAGAAATTATTCGTTTATTATTAAATGAAAAGAGATGAGAGACAAATATGTTATTATAGCAACTCATGATCCAGCTGTCTATAACAAAGTTGATGTGATCATTGATATGAAAGATATAGGGGATAATGTATGAAAAAGATAATTTATATTGCTTTGATCTTTGTAGCTGGGCTACTTGGTATTTTCTTCTTTGGAAAACAAATGATCATAAAAGAAAATACTAATAAACCAACACTGGAGTTAACAGTTTATACGGTTTCTTCTAGTGATACAGAAAAATGGAATAAAGTGAAAGAAGTAGAAACAGAAGAAGCTACATACTTCATAACTGTAAAAAAGTAGCGTCTTCAGAAAAGTATTTTCAAACATCATTGCAAATGGAGCTGCTATGGGGTTCGGAGTTCGTGAAGAAGAAAGTGAAGCGATTTAATAATAATTTAGGAGACACTATAGAGGACTCTAAGCATAATAAACTCATTGAAATAGAATTTTTTACTTTTTCTGATGCTGACGAGGGATTTGTAGTAGCAAATTTTGACTATGGTAAAGAAGAGTTGAATTCTCAGAAAAAGATATAAAGAGTTATATATATATATGAATCTTTTAAAAGAAAAAGTAAGTGATTGCGATTTATTTGCCTGTTTTTGATAGAGTCAATTTTTAATCTAGTATCTTATCTTGATGATTGCGTCTTTAAGTTGGTAATGGTTTGCAGATTATAACATAAATCAGTTAAGTTTGGAAGTAATTCTGTTCTGTGATATTCTAACAACTCATGAATATTAAATGATTAGTTTATTTGTTGACAGTATCCCAAGTCAAATGTTTCTATAGGAAAATTCTCATACTGGTTGCTAGATTTCATCCAACTATGCTTATGAAGATGCACTGTTCGCCTATGCTCTTTAAGTGTTATCTGTAAGTAAATTCGTTCCTAATTAACTGTGATAATGTAGAGTAAAGAGTGTTTTTCACTGCGAAGAGTTCATATTTGAGGGCAAACAAGTCATTTAAACAGAGTTAGGATTCACCTTCATAACTATAAATCTAGCAAAATTGGTCCAATAGTTTGAGACTCTAAAAGGTCAACTATTCAAAAACCACACAGTATTTCTTTCGGCTTGATGCTATTCAAGCTTGAAATCACTGTGTGGTTTTATTTTAAAGCTAGTTTTTACCCAGCATAATCTCTTAAATACTAAACAACTGTCCAAATAGATAGGTAACTCCCATGGTCCAACAAACCGATACAGAGGTTACGGATCATAGCTGTTTTTTTGTTGGGGCTTTCCCGAGTTTGGCACTGGTGTAGCCGGTAACTAATAGAAATCGCTACGATAAAGACAGTGGCAGGAATTCTGTATTCGCTTGGGAAAATAATAATCGAAAGCATTGGTGGCAGGCTACCAAGTACAAAGGCAATGAAGCTAGATGCAGCAGCATGCCAGGGATTAGTGAATTCCTCATACTCGATTCCGTACTTTTCCTCAACTAAGGCTTTGAGAGGATTTTTAAGAAATGCCTTGTTGGTTAAGAGTTGGGCTGCTGTTTCACACTCACCATTTTGAAAATAGGCTGCGTAGAGTGATTTTTAGCAGCTTCCATATCTTTATCCAAAAGTAATTGTTCGCGAGCTACAGCAGCTTCTTCCGTGTCTTTTTGAGTAGATACGGATACATACTCGCCACCAGCCATAGAAAAGGCACCAGCAAGAATAGCAGCCAATCCTGAGAGGAAGATAATCCAGATATTGTTAGTCGCACTGGCAACCCCAATAACAACTCCAGCGATAGAGATGATTCCATCATTAGCTCCTAGCACACCAGCACGCAAAAATGTTTAAACGGCCAGCAAAGTTTGCATCAATTTCATGTGTAATTTCTGACATAGTTTCTCCTTTTCATTCATTATAAAGTTTAGTAATAGTGAATTCAAACATTTTAAACTATCTGAAAAAGTTCTACAATTCTAATAAAAAGATATCTCCTTTTTCTCAATCATGCATTGCCATAGCTATTTCTTATGTCAAGATATAACAAAGTTGTATTTGTAACCTGAGTGATTGGGTGATACAATGAACCTAATGAAAATCTTTGGAGAGTCTGATGATGACTCGTGAATTTAAATTTGAAACCCTACAATTGCATGCAGGGGCAAGTGGTAGATGCGACTACCAAGTCTCGTGCTGTACCAATTGCAAACAACATCCTTTGTATTCGATGATACAGAAAGGTTGCAGAACTCTTTGCACTTCAAGCAGCTGGTAATATCTATACTCGTATCACTAATCCAACAACTTCAGCCTTTGAAGAGCGCATTGCAGCTCTTGAAGGTGGTGTAGGTGCTCTTGCTACTGCTTCTGGGATGGCAGCTCTTACCTACACAATTTTAGGACTGGCCACGCAGGGAGACCATGTGGTTGCAGCTTCAACTATCTACGGTGGTACCTTTAACCTTTTGAAAAACCCTTCCTCGTTACGGAATCACAACAACATTTGTGAGATATTGATAATTTACAAGAGTAGAAGCAGCTATTGGGGAAAAATACCAAACTTGTTTTTGATTGAAACTTTTTGGTAATCCAGTTATAAACATTCCTGATATCGAAAAATAGCTGAAATCGCTCTGCAAACAACAAATTCCTTTAGTTGCTGATAATACTTTCGCAACACCTTACCTTATCAATGTATTTTCTCACGGTGTGAGATATCGCAGTTCACTCGGCTACTGCAAGTTTATCGGTGGTCACGGTACAACAATTGGAGGTGTTATCGTTGATAGTGGTAAGTTTGATTGGGCAGCTTCAGAGAAATTCCTCAATTCGTCAATGAAGATCCAAGCTATCATAATTTAAGCTATACTCGAGATGTAGAGTGCAGCAGCCTTTATCGTTGCTGCTCGTGTCCAATGCTTCGCGATATGGGTGCCGCCCTTTCACCGTTTAACTCATTCTTGCTCTTACAAGGTCTTGAAACACTTTCTCTCCGTGTTGAACGCCATGTTCAAAATGCTGAGAAAATCGTTGATTTCCTTGTTAACCATCCAAAGGTTGAAAAGGTAAACTATCCAAAACTTCCAGATAGTCCATATCATGCATTAGCTGAAAAATACCTACCTAAAGGTGTAGGTTCTATCTTTACTTTCCACGTTAAAGGTGGAGAAGCAGAAGCTCGTAAGGTGATTGATAGCTTAGAAATCTTTTCAAACCTTGCCAATGTAGCAGATGCAAAATCATTGGTCGTTCATCCAGCAACTACAACTCATGCCCAGTTGTCTGACTCAGATCTAGAAGCAGCAGGGGTAACTAAAAATCAAATCCGTCTATCAATTGGTCTTGAAAATGTTGATGATTTGATTGAAGATTTGCGACTAGCTCTTGAAAAAATCTAAAAATAACTAGTTTTTATCGAATTATAAATCCTTCTCACGAATAATAAAGTGAGGAGGATTTTATGTATAGTATTTCATTTCAAGAAGATTCACTCTTGCCAAGAGAGAGACTAGTCAGAGAAGGAGTAGAAGCACTCAGCAACCAAGAATTACTGGCAATATTACTAAGGACAGGCACAAAACAGGCCAATGTTTTTGAAATAGCACAGAAGATCTTAAATCAGCTGACATGTTTAACTGACCTAAAAAAAATGAGTCTACAGGAACTGCAGACTCTATCGGGTATTGGACGTGTTAAGGCTATCGAATTACAAGCCGTTATTGAATTAGGCTACCGTATCCATAAAAGGGAAACAGTGGAAATGGAGAGTATTCTTAGCAGTCGTAAATTAGCTAAAAAGATGCAGTCTGAACTTGGAGATAAAAAACAAGAGCACCTAGTGGCGCTCTATCTGAATACTCAAAATCAAATCATTCACCAGCAGACCATTTTTATCGGGTCTGCCACGAGAAGCAGTGCTGAACCGAGAGAAATTCTCCACTATGCTTTGAAGCATATGGCAACATCTGTGATTCTGGTTCATAATCATCCATCAGGAGCAGTAGTTCCTAGCCCCAATGATGACCATGTTACGAAGCTTGTTAAAGAAGCCTGCGAATTAATGGGATTGGTCTTATTGGACCATTTAATTGTCTCTCATTCTGATTATTTTGGTTACCGCGAGAAGACGGATATGATATAAAAACCTGTATATGATACGGGTTTTACAATTCATTCACGATATAGTTAAAAGAGGTTCTTTATCCTTAGGACGGTTCTCAAAAAGAAATTCTGGATGCCATTGAACACCAAGATAAGGGAAGCCGTCCGTAGTTGTAACAGCTTCGATAATACCGTCCTTAGGATCATGAGCTACAACCTTTAGATTCGAAGCTAAATCTTTAATACTTTGATGGTGAAAAAGAGTTGATATGAGAAATTTTCCCATAGATTTCTCGAAGAATGAGTGTCTGGTTCAGTAACTAGTCTCTGGGTTGTATACTCAGCAGAAGTATCCTGCCAATGATCCTCAATATCTTGATAGAGAGTACCACCCATAGCGACATTAAAGGTTGAGTTCCACGACAGACAGAGAAAATAGGTTTTTCTTTTGTTTGATGAAAGCTTCTTTGATGAGCGCTAGTTCAAAAATGTCTCTTTGAAGATGATAGTCATCGCTATCGATAGTCTTTGATTCGCCATAGTACTGGGTCTCACATTTTGTCCGCAGTTAGGGATCAATTTATCTATTAAGCTAATGTAGTAACTAGCCATTTCTTCATCACCAATTGGTAGGATAATGGGGTTCCTCCAGCTTCTTTAACACCTTCAACAAAGCCTTCGCAGCATAACTCATCATAAGCTCATCGTCAGGATGGGCTTTTTCATTTCCTGTAATCCCAATAATTGGTTTTTCATAAATGATTTCAGCTTTTCTAATCCTCTTTACGCATAAAATAGAGGAGAGTTTGCAATTCACTAGTCAAATCAACATATTGCTGACAACATCTTTGGGTAGATGAAGGTGTACAGGAGAAAAACTGAGAATCCCTTTAATACCCGCATCAACCAGGAGATTTGCAACTTCTTGTGATTTTACACTAGGGACAGTCAAGATATGCAGTTTTTACTATCAGCATCTTTGATTTTTATCTTTAATTTGAGAAATACCGTAAATAGGGATACTGTCTTCTGTAACGGTTTCCAACCTCTGGATGATCATCCAAATCAAAGGCCATGATAATCTTCATTTTATTACGTTCATGGAAACGATAATGGTGGAGGAGTGCATGTCCCATATTCCCAATACCAACTAACATAACATTGGTAATAGAATTATCGTTTAAGAGGTCAGCAAAAATGTCATCAGTTTGTTGACATCATAACCAAATCGACGACCAAGTTCACCAAAATATGAAAAAGTCGTCTGACAGTAGCTGAATCAATCCCGATAGCTTCTGCAATTTGCTTGGAATTTACTCTTTCAATCCCCATTAAATCGTTTAAAAATTCTATAGTATAGAAAGTCTTTTTGCTGTGGCTTTTAGGAATATCAAATTGTTTTTCTTTCACAATATCACAACCTTTCTAGTTCTATTGTATAGTAAAGCTTTGTGATCAACAAAAACAAGAAAAACTAAGAAAAATCTTTAGTTATCTTTGTAAAAATCAATTGTTTTAAAGAAAACGGTATAAATCTCCAACAAATCCCTGATAAATAAGCTTATCTTGAAAAGTGAGAGAGTTACACGGTAGGAATCTGGAAGAGTAACTACATCCTGATAAGGATAGCATTAGTTCATCATAATCTGCATAATTTAGTGTGCGCTCAACCTGATATGCATCTAGATAGGTTAGTTGAAAACATGTTAAGACCTTCTATCTAGTGGTTTTTAGTGAATACGCTACGTTCAACTAAGCTATCCATTAAGAAAATAGAATTTTTGCTGATGAATCTTGTGGTCTTCAGATTTTAAAAATATCAACTAAACGTAAAACCAGATTTGTCAGTAATATTGATCTTAGCACCTGTCAATTCTTTTATTAATAACAATCTTAAGTTTAAATCCTTCACCACTGTTTTGGAACTTTTTCGAGTAGACGAGTTAATTCATAATTACCAACTTTAGTTTCAAAGAAAGTATTATCTTTAAGAGTGAATACAGAAGGACTAATAGTGTAGTCATACAAACAATTTGATAGACGAATAGTTTGTTCAAAAAGCCATTTACTTTCTCCAATTATTTCTTTTTAATGTATTTGCGAGCTGACTCGTTTCTTCCTTTGTGTTTTTGAGAGGAGAAACTGATTCGTACTGATTCTGATAAACGATGAGAATCTTCTCCATAGAAAGCTTTAAGGACATGACTTGGTTGAACAACCCCAGCAGTACAAGCAGACCCTGTAGAGATAGAGATTCCAGCTAAATCTAGTCGAAGTAGTAGTGAGATCATGACCTGAAATCAATATTTAAGACATAAGAAGCTGTGTTTTTCCTTTATTGAGATAGTAGGAACAGCCTTCAATCTCTCTTAGAAATACCTTTTTGTAAATCATCTACAGCTTGATAGTTTTGGTCATGATTTGCCAGTTCTTCCTTTAAAGCAGCGACCATAGCCACAATTCCAGGTAGATTTTCGGTTCCAGCCCGTTTTTTCCTTTCCTGATCCCCACCATGAAGGTAAGAATCGAAGTTAGCATCTGAGGCATATAGAAAACCGACACCTTTTGGACCATGGAACTTATGGGCAGAGGCACTTAAAAAGTCAATTCCTAACTCATCAGGGATAATAGGGATTAGTCCAATTGCTTGAACTGCATCCACATGATAAGCGGCAGGATGATTTTTTAAGAGTTCTCCAATCTCAGCAATGGGAAGGAGGGTACCAGTTTCGTTATTGACGAACATAGTTGAAACTAGAATAGTATCATTGCGTAGAGCTTCTTTGATTTGTTGGGCAGTGATTACCTGCCTATCTGGTTGGATGATGGTTACTTCAAACCCAAATTGCTTGGCTAGATACTCGATTGGTTCTAGTACAGAATGATGTTCAATAGCCGTCGTGATAATATGTTTTCCTCGATGCTGATTTCTCAAACAGTAGCCAATGATAGCTGTATTATTACTCTCTGTACCCCCTGCTGTGAAAAATAGGTTATCAGGTTTAGTTCCCAAAAGTTTTGCCAGATCTTGGCGAGCTTCTCTAAGTAATTTGTTAGCTAGCCGACCATGACTATGAATACTTGAAGGATTGCCATAAATGTCCTGCATGACTTTTGTCATTGTTGAAATAGCAAGTAGAGACATGGGAGTAGTAGCAGCGTTGTCTAAATAAATCAAAGGATCACCTTCTTATTTAAAGAGTGGACTGAGTGGTTTTCTCTCGTGAATACGAACGATACCATCACCGATTAATTCGCTTGCTGTGATATATTTGACATTTTTTGGAGTCTTACCTTGAGTTGCTACTGAATCGGACATAAGGATTTCTTTAATTTTGGTTGCATCCAATAATTCAGCAGCACCTTCAACGAAGAGACCGTGACTTGAGACAGTATAAATTTCTGTAGCGCCTTCACGTTCAACGATTTTCGCAGCTTCAGCAAAGGTACGACCAGTATTTAGAATATCATCAATCAAGATGGCTTTCTTACCTTCCACATCTCCAATAATGTAGCCTTGGTTACGCTCTGAATCATCTTGAGCGTAGTCAATGATGGCAATTGGTGCATCTAGGTATTCTGCTAAACTACGTGCACGTTTGACCCCAGAGTTTTTAGGGCTAACAACAACCACATCAGGTCCTAATAGACCTTTGTCACAGTAATGCTTTGCAAATAGAGGGACAGTATATAGGTTATCAACTGGAATATCAAAGAAACCTCGGACTTGAACAGCATGCAAGTCGAGAGTAAGGACGCGATTAACACCAGCTTTGACCAGCATATTGGCAACTAGCTTTGCTGTTAAAGGTTCGCAAGAAGAAGCGATACGGTCTTGACGAGCATAACCAGGCTAGGCATAACAACGTTAATTGTGCTTGCACTGGCGCGAACACAAGCATCTACCGTAATCAAAAGTTCCATCAAATGGTTGCTGACAGGATAAGAATTAGATTGGATGATATGAGACATCATATCCACGAACACTTTCTTCGATATTTACTTGAATTTCACCATCAGAAAACTGTCTAGAAGATACTTTCCCGAGGTGGAACACCAACTGTTTCTGCAATTTTTGCGACAATTTCCTTATTGGAATTAAGAGCAAAAAGCTTCATATTTTGTATCTGACATTGATAAACCGTCCTCTATAATTATATGAATCTCAAACATAAAATCTTTAATAAAATCTTAGATTCTAAAGATTGAGGATAACCTTCAAGACTTTTGTAAATTGATTTCACATATCCTTCTATTTTACCAAGTAGATAATTTCAGTCTCTTTTTCTATAAATCGAACTAATTTTGATGCTGCCTTCTGATATTCAATATCGTATTTTTCTAAAAAGCTAGAAAAGTGCTGTCCTTTTCCTGATTAGTTACCTCTAATTCTAGTTCAAAGTCTGTAACATCAAAGTAGTGACTTTCATCCAGAGCCATAAGCCCGATATCAGTCTCTTTTTCATAACGAATAGTGGTTGAACATCCTAGAACTAAAGCCAGTTTGTAATTTGGATACCTCTGTTTCTTAATTCTTCTAGAACGAGTCCAGCAGGAATCACTGCTTGATCTATACAAATATTTGCATCTTCAAAACTAAGTGTTTGATTATATTCCATGTTACCAACGGTTTGAGGAATTTTAATAGTTAATTCAGCTCTATCCTCAAAAGTACGAATTCTCCTTAGCGATTTTATTCTTACGAAGGATAAAATCAGGGCTATCTATATAATAGTGGGTGACAGGCTTCACATCAGAAAATAATTCTTTTAAGTTGAGGTAGTCTTCCCTCTTGAGAAGGGTTTTTAATTCGATTTCCTAAATGTTTCATTTCGGAACCTTTTCTTTTATCTTTGAAAGCGATTTGTGGTATAATATTTACTGTATTTATTGTATATGATAGCTTAAACGTCAAAAGAGTAAATAAGTCCAAAAAGCTAAGAGAGGTGAGTCAATAAGATTTATGATTACTGAATGGGAAGAATGAGATCCTTACATTCAAGCTGTTGGCGAGTTGAAAATTAGAATTGCGTGGAATTCGAAAACTGGTATCGCAAACAAAATCGACATTCGCCGATTGAGTTGTTACAGGTCGTGTCGGAAAACCTATCGAAAGTATCAAGGAAAAGATGGAACGCGCGAGGGATTACCTATGCAACTCTTGAAAATGACTTGCGAGATGTCGCTGGTTTTGCGTGTAGCGGTCCCGGTTTGTGAGATGACGTTAAAGAAAGTAGTATCTGTCTGCTGTAAAAAGACAGGATATGAGATTGTATCCAAGAGCGAAGACTACATCAACCATCTTGCAAAGCATCGGGTTATCGTTCTTATCATATTATCATTGAATATACGGTTGACACTATTAGCGTTCTAAAACCATATTAGCTGAAAGTCAAATCCATGTACCTTAGCGAATATGGGCGACGATTGAACTCTCTTAATTATATAAGTATCGAGGGAGAGTCCGAAAAGAAATCAAAGGAACATACACCAAATCACAGCTCGTTTCTCACCAGCTAGATGAGGAAATGAGTAAGATTCAGGGATGATATCCAAGAGGCACAAGCACTCTTTGATCCTTTGCATCGCAAATTAAATGACAGGGTAAGGAAATAGTGATGACGATACAGATGAAGAATACAGGTAAAAGGGGTTGATCTGATCGCAAACCGAAAACCACAGAGTGAAAAAGTTTGCATATGAGGTTGAAAAGATCTTTTAAAAAGCATCATTTCATGCTTAATGATAAAAATCCGAATATCGTTGTCTCTATTGGAGGTGACGAATATGCTTCTTTCTGCTTTTTCACAAGTATGAAGACCAGTTGGACAAAGGTCCCGTTTCGTTGATGTTCACACCGGTCATTTAAGGTTTTTACAGATTATAGAGACTTTTGAATTGGGCAACTAGTTTTCTAGTGTACAACTGGATACTGGGGCCCAGAGTCTCCATATCCATTGTTAAATGTAAAGAGACTCCATCCACAGAAAAATGGTGAGAAGTTAAAACTCGGGCTCTTAATGAAGCTAGTATTCGTCGTGCAGACGGCCGTACCATGGTAGCTGACGTAGTCATTAACCATGTGGCACATTTTGAACAGCTTCCGTGGGGACGAGCTTAGCTGTTTCCACACCAGCTGGTAGTACCGCCTGTAATAAATCTCTCGTGGTGCTGTTTACATCCAACTATTGAGCTATTCAGTGTAACGGAAGTACCGTTTTAAACAATCGGATCTATCGAACACGGTTAACTTCGGTTATCGTACCGAAGAAGGATAAAGATTGAGGTCTTTCCAACTCGAAATGACTATCATACGATTTCTGTTGATAACGGTATCTATTCCTTCCGAAACAGTAGAACGATTTGAGTATCAAATTGATCATCATAAGATTCATTTCGTAGCAACACCAAAGCGTCTGAGTTTTGGAATCGTGTCAAAGATGCCTTTGTGGTGAGGTTGATGAGTTATGGGGTTTGATTTTGCTGCTGATGGTTTCACGTCAAGGTGAAAAATCTTCCTCAAAACACAGGGAGTTTCCTAAAGGTCTGCGCTCTAAAATAAAAGTTTAGGGTGGCCAAATTCTTGTGAATGAGACAGCGCAGGCCGCAACCTATCTTTCTGGTATCAGGCGACCTGGTTGTCGTTGATATTCCGGCTGAAGAGGGGGTTCGAAACTTTGGAAGCTATTGATTATCCTTGGAATTCCTCTTTGAAGATGACCATTTCCTCGCCAGTAAATAAACCGCTTTAGGATTGCCTCTATTCCGAAGGTGTCAATCACACACTAATACTGTGCAAATTATATCAAAAGGATATTACGTAAAAATGAGGCCTATGAGAATCAACGAAGTTCATGTGACAACAAGGCTCGACCGTGATACATCTGGTTTAATGCTATTTGCAAAAACATGGATATGCCCACGCTCGGTTGGACAAACAACTCCAGAAAAAGCTGTTGAAAAACGATATTTTGCATTGGTTAAAGGAGCAGTGTTAGAGACCACAAGGAAATATCATTGCTCCCCATGGCAAGAAGATATTGACTCAGTCTCACCGAGACGTGTTGCCAAAGGGTGGCAAATATGCCCACACCGAATATAAAATCGTTGAATCTTTTGGGGATATTCATTTGGTAGATATTCCGTTTGCGCACTGGTAGGAACCCACCAGATCCGTTGTCCATTTCTCGCATATTGGTTTTCCTTTGCTTGGAGACGACCTTTATGGTGGAAGTCTTGAGCATGGCATTGAGGCGCCGGGCGCTACATTGTCATTTCTTGTCCTTTTATCATCCTTTTCCTAGAAGGAGCGGTTAGAAATTTCTGGTCCTCTACCGGATGAGTTTTAGAACCTTGTACTGAGTTTATCAATTATATAAAATTAGGGAGTAAAACTCATGGAAGTTTTGAGAGTCTAAAAGCCAACCTGGTTGGACACGTACGTGATTGTTCTCTGACAGAGAAAGAACCTCGTATTCTTCAAAGCAACTGACGTCTAGTAAATGGAGAGCAGATGTAATTCACCAGTAACTTTGCTGGGTAAACCAGATTAAAGATACCTTGAAATCGGAAAGGAATTACAGAAGGTCCCTGAAGTCATTGACCCTGACCACTACGCTAGAATTTGATGAAATGGTTGCTGCATTGGTAGAGAGCGCCGCGGTGGTAAAATGACTGAAGAAGAAGCTCGTAAAAACTTTTACGAGAAGATGTGTTAACTACTTCGGCGTAATGTTGGTGGTGTATAGACGTCGTTGATGGTATGGTTTCGGTGCTTCACTCAACTGCTGCAAACGGTTCGTCCAACTCTTCAAAGTATGAAACTCGATCCAAATGTAACTCGCGTACATCAGGTTGCCTTCCTAATGGTACGCGGTAATGAACGTTACCTATTTGGTGACTGTGCAATTAACGTCAATCGAGACGCTGACGCATTGGCCTGAAATTGCTATCAACTCTGCAATTACCGCATGATCAGGCATCGCAAAAGAGTGCAATGTTGGAGTTATTCAAAGTGAAAGGTTCTGGTTTTGGTGAAAAGCTTGAATTGATAAGGCGGTAGCAGCTACACAACGCGTGCACGAGTACGCATGACAACCTCGAAATTGATGGAGAATTGCAGTGACGGTGCCTTCCATCCACAAACTGCCGCTGAAAGCTCCTGGAAGTAAGGTTGCTGGACAAAGCAACGGTATTCATCTTCCCAAGTGTCGAGCTGGTAACATCGACTTGCAGATTGCAGAACGATCTTGAGCAGGATTCCTCGCCGTGGATCTGTTTTGCAAGGTTTGAAGATGGCTTGAGGATGCAACGACCCTTTCTCGCGGATGTGGCTCCAGACGACGTATACAACCTGCCGTTGGTTGCTGCAGCACAAAAGCTGTTCGTCAATAAAATTTTATAAACTCCTATCTCGTAGCCATGAAAACTTTTGCTGTGATTCAAATTCTAAGCATCTGCAAAGGCTAAACCTGATTAAAATAGACGGTGTTGATTTGTGAATACATATGAGGTTTGTTTGAAGAAGGAATAATAATGGCAACTATTCAATGGTTTTCCAGGGCATATGTCTAGAGCGAGAAGACAGGTCAGGAAAATTTAAAATTTGTTGATTTTGTGATGACGGTTTTGGTGGATGCAAGACTACCTTTATCTAGTCAGAATCTGCTGCTAAAATTGTTGGAGATAAACCGCTCTTAATATTAAACAAAGGCTGTGCTTGCTGATCAAATCTTACTAAAGAATGAGCGTCAGCACTTTGAATCTAGGAATTCAAACACTTGCTATCAATTCTAAGAGCGAAATTACAGTTAAGAAGTCGTGACTGATGCTGCTAAAGAAACTCATGGCGAGATAAGATTGCTCTGTCCAAAAGAACGTGGTGTCAAATCGAAACCTTGCACTGCATGATTATCGGGATTTCAAACGCAGGAAAATCAGCTCTGATGAATCGTTTGGCTGGTAAAGAAGAAAGAATGCTAACAGCCAGTTGGTAATAAACCGGGTGTGACAAAAAGGTCAGCAATGGCTTAAAACCAATAATAGGAGTTTAGAAATTTGGATACTGAGATTCTCTGGCCAAAGAGCTGAAGAGTGAAACTGTTGCACTCAAACTTGCTTACGGGAGCAATCAAGGATCAGTAGAATTACTGCCAATGGATGAGGGTTACAATCGTCTTTGGTATTGGTGCTTTAAAAACCATTATCCAGAAAGACTGCACAAAGAACTTGATTTAGTACAATGAATCTGGATAATGAAGCTCCGAAAGACTCATTATGGATATGAGCTCGTTTACTTGGTTTCCGTGTGACTACGATCGCTTTTATAATCTCTTTGTTAAAGGAAGTTCGTGACGGAAAACTAGGTAGCTACGCCATGAGATACCTTGGATGATCTCTAGTGGCAACGATTAAAGAAATAAAGGGCTAGTAACAACCATTTACAGACCTGAAAGTTCCACTTTTGAAGGAGTGGAGAAAAGACCCCAGAGCTGGGTTCAAAAGGAAATCCTAAAAAGAGAGAGAAATACAAGCTGAACTTGTGAAAATAACCGCTTGGAAACGTATGCTCGAATGAGAAGAACTCTATGCCAGGGTATCCAGCTTGATTGCAGGTGTTGATGAAAGTTGGACGTGGTCCTCTAACTTGCAGGACCAGTTGTGGCTGCTGCGGTTATTCTCCCAAAAGATTGCAAAATATAAAGGGCCTAAATGACAGTAAAAAGATTCCTAGCACATGGAAATTTTCAAGCTGGTTAAAAATCGTGGCACTTTAGCAATCAGAAGGTGGGATTATGGACAATCGCTGTCATTGACCAAGTCAACATGTCTATGAAGCGACAGAGCAGCCGTCATAGACCAGCTGTTTCGCAACTTCAACCACAACCTCAACACCTGCTTGATTGATGCTATGAGGTTGGACTTGCCAAAGTCACTCGGAGCATCTATCATCAGGTGATGCTAATTCCTATCCATTGCAGCAGCATCGATTATAGCTAAAGTTGCCAGAGATGAGATCATGGCAAAACTTCTGACCAGGAGTTCCCAGGTTATGATTTTGCTCAAATGCAGGTTACAGTGCAGCAAAAACATTTGGAAGGTTTAGCTAAACTTGGCTTAACAACCATTCACAGAACAAGCTTCCGAGCCCAGTAAGTCAATGGTTGCTACCCAAAAGAAAATTAAGAAAAGGAAAGAGATGTGGAGGAAGAATCTCATAAAAGTAGCTCTAAAAGAGAATTTGACTTTGCTTCGAGCTCAATTTTATCTACGAAAGTGGCTCAGGAAATTCTTGTCCGGGCTTATCGTGAGTATAACTGTCGGCTCCTTTCGTTTTTAATCGAAGAAGCTTTCATTTTTTCAACACTTATGCCAAGACCAGTCGAACTGGTTAATCAACATTTTCATAATTTTAATTATGTATATTTTTATAATCTTTCTAGTGCTGAATTGACACGTTCCGGATAAAAGATATTAAAGGTTCTGTTATTCCTCGGGTAAGAGCTGAATTAAAAGCCTGTGAACCTCAATTGGTGGGTATTCTATGGAAAAAGTACATTCTAGCGGAACTTTAACAGCCTTAAGTGGACTTATGCTCGGTCGTGAAGGACCTAGTATCCAACTGGGGCTAGCAGGTGGTAAAGGTATTGTAAATGACAACTAGCCCTGTCGAAGAGCGTTCGCTGATAACAAGCAGGCCGCAACTGGGAGCGCTGCAACTTTAATCACCTAGCTGGTCTTCTTTTGTTATTGAAGAAGTCTATCATCATTTTCAAGATGCACTCACCGGGTTTCTGCTGCAAAAGCCTTGTGGCAAACTTTGTTTCACTCTTAATGTTTGGTTTAACACCGGGTTTTAGATATGCCTGACCATATTCCTCCAGATGCGTTTGGATCAGTACTGGATCTACTTGGTTATGGGACATCCTCAAGGATTTCGAGCTATCTTTATCAAGCTGTTCTCCAATGTTGGTCTAGTCTACGATTGGATTGGACATCGCATTCATCTGAATCGTCTTATTATCCTGTACTTACTTTTATCCTTATTATTCAATCGTTTTATTTATATTCTCAGAGGAGAAATCAGTTAATCCTCTCTCTTTTACAGCGAACAAGCTATACTTTCAAGTTTTACTGGTTTTCTTTATCATCCGCTTTGTATGGTCCGTGATTAGTTTTGTTGATGGACTTCTGGGTATTTTCACCGCCAATCTTAGCCTTAGGCTCTCTTGGGAGCAGCAATGAGAGACTAATCTGCCTCCAGCTTGGACTAATCAGTCACGAGGGCCAATTCCGATTTCATTATTTTAGGGATGATTGGTTGCTTTAGACTGTTCTAAAGCTCCTCTCACGGCTATGATTCTAGTAACTGAGATGGTCCGGAGATGTTCGTGATCTTGTACCACTTGATGTCTTGTAACCTAATTAGCCTACATTGTTATGGACTTG